>OIEH01000785.1_pt1 | contig 15252 bp, 10 predicted proteins | sample 1604811 | NCBI WGS metagenome assembly OIEH01 (sample SAMN01760945, study PRJEB22395) | human gut metagenome | reverse complement strand
TCAGCATATAGACATTCAAGAGCAAGTAAAGCTGAACCTGGTGAAAAAGGTAAAGCAAAATTAATGTATGGCAGAGATGCTAAAGATGTATATTGTGACGTTCCATGTGGGACAGTTGTAACAACTTTAGATGGAAAAATATTAGCTGATTTATCTAATGAAGGTGATACATATCTCGCTGCTAAAGGTGGACGTGGTGGAAGAGGTAACGTTTGCTTCAAAAGTCCAACTAATAGGGCTCCAAGAGTAGCAGAAAATGGTTTACCAGGTGAAACAAAAGATATTTACCTTGAATTAAAATTGTTAGCTGATGTTGGCTTGGTTGGTTTGCCAAGTGTTGGTAAATCTACTTTATTAAGTGTTATTTCTAACGCTAAGCCTGAAATAGCTGCTTATGAATTTACAACTAAATCTCCAAATTTAGGCGTAGTACAATTATCAGATGATGAAACATTCTGTGTTGCTGACCTTCCAGGCTTAATTGAAGGAGCTCATTTAGGCAAAGGCTTAGGATTAACTTTCTTAAGACACATTGAGCGTTGTAGAGTTATTATTCATGTCTTAGATATATCTAGGGATGAAGAAGATCCATTTGATAGTTTTAACAAAATCAATAATGAATTAGGTAGTTATAAATTGGATCTTTTAAAGCGTCCAATGCTTGTTGCTGTTAATAAAATGGACTGCGAAGATTCTGAAGAAAGATTAGCTAAATTAAAAGAAAAACTAGGCGATAAATATGAAGTTTTCCCAATATGTGCTATGAAAAGAGAAGGTGTTAAACCTCTATTAAGAAGAGCGTATGAATTACTTCAAACAACACCTATCTTCCCAATATTCCACAAGGAAGATTCAGCTGAATTTACAGTTTCTCCAGATAAGAAAGAAAAAGAACTATTTACTATTATGAAAGACGCTGATGGAAGCTATGTCATTACTGGCGATAGAGTAATAAGAACATATCGTTTAATCAATACAACAACTGAAGAAGGTATGATGAAACTCATCGCTTATTTAAATAGAATTGGTGTCGATGACATGCTAAGAAAAATGGGCGTTAAAGATGGTACAATCATCAAATTAGACGACTTCGAATTTGAATATTTTAACTAATAAAAAAGATAAGTTTGAAGCAAACATTGTAAGTTAACAACTTAATTGTTTACTTCTTAAAAACTTATCTTTTTTTGTTTAATTCTATAGCTTGTTCGTATGCTGCTTTTAGTTGATTACCAATTTTATCGATAGATCTTTCTTTAGCAATTTCATATCCATTAGCAATCATTTTTGTATTATCGCCATTAATTATGTCGCTGATACAATCGACAAAGCCGTCATTATCAATAGCCTTACGACAATTAACTTTATCAATTAACCAATCTTTATAAACTCCTATGTCTCTTACTACTACTGGAAGACCACTTGCAAATGCTTCTAAAACGACAATGCCTTCTGTTTCTTCGTAGCTTGGGAAAAGCAAACAAGTTGAACATTGCATTGCGCCTTTAATTATATCGCCTTTAATGTAACCAGGCATAATAACGTTAGCTGGTCTATTTTTAATTGCTTTATTTATTTTGTGTTGTGTTGCAATTTTGCTTAAATGACCGAACCAAATAAATGTAACATCTGGCATTTTTCTTGCTACTTCAAAGAAGTCATCTATACCTTTTCTTTTAAAGAACCAACCAATTCCAATGACAACTTTTTGTCCTTCTTTAATATTGAATTTATCTTTAAATTCTTGAATGTATTTTTCATTTCTTGCGTACTCATCAAGATTGATTCCGTTTGAAATAGCTAAGACAGGGCATGAAACGCATTTATAGTTTTCAATTAATCCTTTTGAATAAGGTGTAGGAGTAATTATTAAATCAGCATGTGAATACATAGTTGTTATAAAGTGATTCATGAAAGGACGCATTAATTTCCAACATCTAAATGAATTTCTGAAATCTTCATATGTTGAGTGTCCATGTACAATAACTGGTTTGCCAGCTTTTTTCATTTTTTTGAGAACTTTATAACTTTTTGGATATAAAGTATTAATGTGAATTACATCAGCATCTTTATAGTCTTTTATGTTTGTTGAATAGTCAATCCCAGCCTTTTCAGATGCTAGTTTTTGATGAGTTAAGGCTCTTCCTATTCCTGATTTGCTCAAGGCTTTAGCACTTTCAAAATATATTACAGTTTTCATTGTTGAACCTTTCTAAAGAATATCATATAGATACATATCTAATATAAATTATTTTGATATAAAAATCTATAAACGTTTTAAATATGATTAATAACATTAATGTTTTCTTTGATTTTTTGAAAAAATAAAGGAAATTAAAAAAATAAAGGCATATTTATATTTGGTAATCTTTATTAAAATCGCTCTTTGCATTATACTATACGTTAGGAGAAAATTGATGAATAAAAATACTAGTGAACTATTTAAATTAGGAATTCTATTAGGAACATTAGCTGTTGTATTATTATTAATTTTTCTTATTATTTTTAATCGTTAGGAGAAAGACAATGTATTTTTATTTAGAAGGTATAATAACACTGCATCAAAAAGATTCTATCGTTGTCGATTGCCATGGAGTAGGTCATCAAGTTTTTGTCTCTCATCCTGAAGATTATGAGCTTGGTTCAGTTCAAAAGGTTTATACTGCTTTTTATATAAGGGAAGATGAACAATTCTTAGTTGGATTTAAGACTTTTGAAGAAAAACAATTATTTAATAAATTAGTTTCAGTTAAGGGAGTTGGCCCTAAAACTGCTATTTCTGCTCTTGGTGGTACGACTCCAGATGCACTTATAGATGCAATCGATAGAAACGATGTATTGTTCCTTAGAAAATTACCAGCAATTGGTCCTAAGGCTGCAAACCAGATTATATTAGATTTACGTGGTAAGCTTGCGTATGCTAATAAAACCAAAACTGGAAATAAAAATATGGATGAGGCAATGGAAGGCCTTAAGAGCTTTGGATTTAAACAGAGCGAGATTGATTCCGCTTTTTCTAAGATTAGCGAACAAGATTTAACAACTGAAGAATACATAAGAAAGGCACTTAATTTGTTACGTAGAATATGATGAAAGAAGAAAACAGTGAAAGAATTCTAGACCCAAATTACAAGTCGATGGAAGATGCTGATGATGAAACACAAGGTGGTTTATCAATTAGGCCTCAAACATTTGACGAATATATTGGACAATCAGAATTGATTGAAAATCTAAGAATATATACCGGTGCTGCTAAAAATAGAAATGAATCTTTGGATCATGTTCTTTTGTATGGTCCTCCTGGTTTAGGTAAAACAACTTTGGCTCAAATTATTGCTAATGAAATGGGAACTAAAGCACATGTTATTACTGGTCCTTCTATAGCAAGACCAGGCGAATTAGCAAGCGTTCTTTCAGCTTTGGGACCAGGTGATGTTTTATTTATTGATGAAATACATCGTTTGCCAAGAGTTGTTGAAGAAGTTTTATATAGCGCTATGGAAGATTACACATTAGCTATTGTTATAGGTCGCGATGAAGATGCTAGAACTTTAAATTTAACTCTACCTCCATTTACCTTAGTTGGTGCAACGACTAGAGTTGGTTCTTTATCTTCTCCTTTACGTGATAGATTTGGTATTATATCTCACTTAAACTATTATGAACCAGAAGAATTATTTGCAATAGTTAAAAGAACGGCTTCGGTTTTTGATTGTCACATTTCAGATGAAGCTGCTATGCTACTTGCAACTCGCAGTCGCGGAACTCCACGTATAGCAAATAGACTTTATCGACGAGTGAGAGACTTCGCTTCATATGAAAACATCAACTATATTGATAAGGACTTAGCAGAAAAAGCCTTAAGAGCTTTAAAAATAGATTCCTTAGGACTTGACGAAATTGATAGAAAATATCTCGAATGTCTAATTGTAAGATATAATGGTAGACCAGTTGGCTTGAATGCTATTGCTAGTGCCATAGGTGAAGAAGCTACAAGCCTAGAAGATGTTTATGAACCTTTCTTAATTAAAGAAGGGTTAATAAATAGAACTTCACGTGGTAGAATGGCTACCTTAAAAGCTTATGAACATTTTGGTAAAACTTCAAAAAATAAATAGAAATATGCTCTAAGTACTTTAATTGCTTAGAGCTTTTATTGTGGGCTTTTATTACCGATAGCTGATCCAGAAATAAGCAATAAAGTTTTAATAATGATGAATATTGAAATTAATTTTGTTAGAGAATTTTCTTTATTTAAATACCAAAACGATAGTGAACAATATAATAATGCCAATATAAAACAAATAAATAAGCTGTATTCTTTTTGATTTAAGCTAAAAATTAAACCAAAGATAAAAAATATTAGACAAGTTAAACCTGTTAAAAAATAATCGTATGTTTTTTCACTGATAATTTGATCTCTATTTAGAATTTCTAAAACAAAACTGCTTATAACAAAGACTAGTATCACACAGCAAATAGCTATAAAGAGACTTTTTATAAATTTAAACACTATTTTAACCTCTTTAAATGTATATGAATCTATAAAATTGTTTAGAATAACTTATAAGTGAGGAAAACAAATGAACTGGATTGAAGTTGGACAAGTATCATATAAAACAATTGTTTGTTATTTCTTTTTATTAGTTGTTTTAAAATTAATGGGAAAAAGAGAAATAGGTAAAATATCTACTTTTGATATAGTTGTATTCTTTGTTATATCTGAATTATTTTCTTTATCGTTAAATGAACCAGAGCATTCTATATTAAGATCGATTATTCCTGTAACAATAATTGTTGTTTTACAAATTGCTACTGCATTTGCATCGCTTAAATTTTCCAAAATAAGAAAAGGTATGGAAGGTGAATCAACTTATATCATTTATAAAGGAAAAATAATTCAAGAGGAAATGAAAAGGCAAAGATATACTGTTGAAGATTTAATGATGCAATTGCGATCTAAGGATATTCAGACTCCTTTAGAAGTAGAATTTGCAATTTTAGAAACTAATGGAACTCTTTCTATAATAAAGAAAGATGATTGTTTAGTCGTGTCTCCTGATCCACTTATTATGGATGGAAAAATTAATAAAACTACATTAAAAAGAATAGGCAAGGAAGAAGAGTGGCTTTTAGAAGAACTACAGAAGAAAAATCTTCAGACAAAAGATGTTTTTTTTGCTTTGATTTTAAAGTCTGGTCTATACATTTTGCCTTTTGAGAAAAGTGGTAACATCAATAAGATTAAGTAATATATCTAATCCTGCACTTAAAATTGTTGATAATGCAACAGCATAAATATTTAATCTTTTAACAAATATAATTAAAACAAGTATTCTAAAAATCGAACTGATAATTGTTGATCTTAAGGCACTTTTAGTTTTTCCTATAGCGTGCATAGCAGTGATTATCGGCGCTTCAACGTAATAAATTAAAAAAGGAAATGCTAATATTTTTATATATTGACTGCCTATTGTCGTTCCGTAAAGAATGTTCATTATTAACGATGAGCCAAAGAATAACACTATTGAAAATATAAATCCAAGTGTTAGACAAAATAATGTCAATTTAACGAATATGTTTTTGGCTTCTTTAATATTTTTATTTTCGACGAAATTGCTCATTTTAGGCAAAAGATAATTTGATAAAGCAGTAGCAAAGAAACCTGGCATTAATAGTAAAGGCATTACATAGCCTGTTAAAACGCCATAGTTTCTTGTAATCTCTGCAGTATCTAATAAACCTTTAAGCATGTTGGTATATATAACTGGCTCTAAACAATATGTTAATGATCCAATTAATCTAGCTATTGTTATAGGTAAAGATATTTTTACTAATTCAATTGCACATGCTGGATCATCATTCTCATTTGCAATTAACCAATAAAAACAATCTTTTTTTGCTTTTTTGGGCGCTTTTAAATATAAGAATAGGCTTTGGCCAACTTCGCCTATTGCCATTCCAATAACTGCTCCTAACGCTCCATATTCAGGCCCTTTGTTTGAAAAGAAAGAAATAAAGAATACAATAAAAATTATTCTTGTTGATTCTTCTGCGATTGTTGAATATGTTGTAGCTTTAACATCACCTTTTCCTATATATAGCGCTTTTAACATACTTGATAAAGCTACTAATGGTATTAGTAATCCTAAACCATATGTAGCTAAAGTCGCACCTTTGCTATTAAGTAAATTATTTGCAATATAGGGTGCTAATATATATATTAAAGCCATTAATAAAAGAGAAATTGATATTGATATCAAAAGTGCTGAAACAAAAAGTTTTTTGGTTTTATTCGGATGTTTAGCTATTAAAGTAGAACAGGCTAAAGGTAAACCAAATTGTGATAAATTTAATAATAAAACCATCAATGGATTAATGATTGAAAAATAGCTCATAGCTTCTATTTTTATTGCTCTAGCCATACTTAATCTAGCTAACAAAGATAAAAATTTTCCTATAAAAGACAACACGACAAGATTAATTAATGATTTGATTAGTTTTTTATTGTTCATTAGCATCATTCTTTCTTGATATTTAGCCCCAGTAATGATAAAGTATAAAGGCATGTAAATTTACAACAATCTTTTTAATTTACTTAATATCCTATGATAAAAGATAGTTGTTAAAATGAACATTTAGAACATGGAGGTAGATATTTATGCGTCGTTTCTTCGCATTTATCATTATGGTTGTGTCTATCGTAGCAGCCATAATATTTAACACCCAAGCCGTTATGGATGGACGCCTTTTATCGCTTGAATATGGCGGTGGTCGTGAACTTGTTTATTCTCTAACACAAAGAGAAGGTGGTCAACAAGTTAACGCTGAAAAAATTGGTGACAACATTCTTAATAGATTGGACAAAGCAGGTATCAGAAATGCTGATATTGAACTTGTTGGCAATGATCAAATTAGAATTACATTTGCTGCTCAAACAACAAACGATTACAACAATGCTCGTACATTAATCGAAGCAAATGGTTCATTAACAGTTTGTACATATGATGACTGGTGTATTAGTGGCTCAAGATTCTTTAAAAACAATGTTGCTTCTGTCTATTATTCAGGCATGAATGGCTATCCAGGTTTAAACATTAAAAATACTGATGTTTATAACGAAATTAAAACTCACGCTTCTGAAGCAAGCGATTCTAATCAACAATCAATGATTTACGTTTGGGAAAACAAATTAGACAGCGATACTTACCAAGGTGCATTTGGTGATGATCCAGATGAAGAAATGGCAAAGAAGGTAATTGGTGCTATTGATATTTCTAAAAACTACAATGAAAACTTAAATGCTTTAATTCTGGGAAGTAATGCAAGTGGTGTTGCTTTTACAACATCTACAGCAAGAGCATGGGTCAATGCTCGTAACGCTGAAGACTATGGTGTAAACATTTCTTATCTTTACGAAAATAATGTCGATGCATCATTTGGTGCAAAAGCAATGAATTACACACTTTTGGCTTCAGGTATTGCACTATCCTTAATTGCAATTTTGTTATGTATTTACTATGGATTCTCAGGTTTAATTGCTTCAGTTAGTATTGGTGGCGGTATCCTAATTGACATTTTGGTATTTAGCTTCTTAGGATTTGAATTCTCACCAGCCGCCTTAATCGGTATGGTAGTTACAGTTGCATTAGGAATTTATATTTCAATAAACTACTTTGAAAGAGTTAAAGATGAACTTTCAAAGGGTAGAGTAATTTCTAAAGCTAACCAAGAAGGTTATAGAAAGTCATTTGCTGCAACTTTAGACTCATGTGCTATTGTCTTCTTCGTTGCTTTATTCGGTTTCTTAATCGGTAAGGGCGTCATTAAGACTTTCGGTGGTGTTGTTACTATCGGTGCTTTAGCAATGTTCTTAATTACAAACTACCTTAATAAGTGGATGATGTACTGGTTAACAACATCAAGTACATTTGCCAAAAACAATGGTGGATTTGGATTAAAGGTCAAAAAAGAACCTGAAAATGTTAAGAACTTATATGCTGAAGGCAAGTCAAAGAAAACACTTGTCAAAGGTGGAATAGTTGCTGCAGCTATTGTTGTTGCTTCTGTTGCAAGCTTAATTGGCTTTGGTGTTACAGGCAATATGTATTCACTTACTGGTTCATATACAGGTAGTGGAAGAATTGATATTAAAACAACTGATGAAACTTATCTTGATAAAAAATCATTTATAGAAGATTTTGATCAAAAAGGCTGGGATATTGAATATACAGATGTTACTTTCAATCGTATTGAAGGAACAGATGAATATGATGAAACTTATTATACAACTTATATTTCAATCGCTACTGAAAAGTTTGTAAATGATCCAGTAGTTGTTAGCGAATTAACAGATATGTTTGTTGAAAAAGATGACAATGCTACAGTTTCATTTAATAAAGTCAAACCTTCTGGTATTGATCATACAGTTAATTCAATTTATTTAGTTTTAGGACTTACAGCAGTATTTGCTACAGTTTACTTATTGTTAAGATATGGTATCTTTGTTGCACTAGCAGCATTATCTGACATGGTCGTCTCTGGTTTATTAGGCGTTGCTATTCCTGTCTTATTTAGATTACCATTCAACGTTTATACAGGATTTGGTTATCTTGGTGCAATGTTTGTTATTTCATTTGCTTCTATCTCGTTATTTGCAAGAAATAAAGATGTTATTAAAGACAGCAAAGTCAAAAAGCCAACAAGCGAACAAAGAGCTGAAATTCTTGATCAATCAAGAAGATTAACACTTCTTACAGTCTTAGGTTGTGGCATAGCAGTGACAATTCTTTCAATTGTTGGTGCTGCAATCATTGGTGAAGAAATGTTATCAACATTCATTATCTTCTTAATAACAAGTGCTGTTGGATTCGCTTTGATTTATTTCTTAGTTGCTCCACTTTACATTGTTGTTAGAACACGCATCAAGTTAAAGGTTTCACCAAAAGTTAGTAACTTCTTTGCTAAAGTCGGTGAAAAATTAAAGAAAGTATTCCATATTAATGGCAAGAAAAAGGTTGTAGTTAACAAAAACGAAGCCCGTGAAACTGTCGTTCCTGGAATTAATGAATATAGATAAATATGAAAGAAATACTTAGAAAACTAAAAGATTATTATTCTTTAAGTGATTCTGAGTTTGAAGAAAGGATTGCGGTTCCGAGTGTATCGGATTTACCCAATCCTTTTATTCTTTATTCAGATTTTCACTTGTTGATTGATAAATTAAAAGAATACATCAAAGAAAATAAAAAAATCGTTGTTTATGGCGATTATGACGTTGATGGATTGACCTCTACATCTATTTTAGTTGGAACGCTACAAATAATGGGGGTAACTCCAGGTTACTATATTCCATCAAGATATATAGATGGTTATGGGATTAATAAGACTAGAGTAGATCAATTTATTGCTAAAGGTTATGAAGTTATAATAACTGTTGATAATGGCATTTCTGAGGTAGAAACAATAGATTATGCTAAATCAAAGGGATTAGAAGTTATTGTTATTGATCACCATGAAGTTACAAAAGATGTTCTACCAAACGCTGATTTTATATTTCACCAATATATATGTAATATTTCTAATTACAACATTTCAGCTGCTTTTTTAGCTTTAATGGTGTCTTATGGAATTTTAGGCGAATATAACGAATATTTTATAACTTTAGCAGGTTTAGCAGTCTTTAGCGATTCAATGCCTGTTATTCATGCTAATTTAACTTTGGCAAGATTATCTTTATATTATGTAAATAAATATAAATATTTACAATTTACATCTTTGCTTAATGTCGTACCTACTGAAATTACGGAGGAAGATTATAACTATCAAGTCATTCCAGCTTTAAATTCTGTGGGAAGAGTTGACAAAACTATTTGGATAAATAATATTGTTAAATATTTCTTATCAATCGATAAGGCTTATATTCAAAATACTGCTTTAAAAATATTAAGTTTTAATTTAGAAAGAAAAGAGATTATTAAAAAATTTGATATTGCTAGTATTAAATTTACTGGTAATATTGCTTTTGATTACGTTTCATTACCTTTAGGAGTAGTTGGATTATTAGCTAATAAAACAATGAGTTCTTATAATAAACCAGCAGTTTTATTTACTGAAGATCCAAGTGATAATACTTTGCTAGTTGGTTCAATTAGAACACCACAAGGCTATAAGACGTCAGATGTATTAAGTAAAGAATGTAAGTTCTTGGTGCGTTATGGTGGCCACGATGAAGCAGCAGGATTTACCATTGATAAAAAAGACATTGATCTTCTCAAAAAAACTTTGGATGAAATGTTAGTAAAAGTCGATGAAGATGAAACTGATGAAAAGTATATTTTGCTATCAGCTAAAGAAGCTCAACAAGACTACGATGAAATAAAGAAGTTTGGACCTTATGGCAATAGTTTTCCAAGCCCGTTAATTGGCGTAGAAATAGAAGATGATAAACTAGCCTTTTCACGTTCAGGAGAACATATGTTAAGTAATTTTGATGGATTAAAAGTCACATACTTTAACCATACTAAAGACGAGTTTAAAAGTGAATCATATATATTTATAGGTAAATTAGGTACTTCAGTATTCAAAGGAATTACTTCAATTGAACTAAAAGTTAGTGATTTCATAGATAAAAATAAAATTTCTCTCGACTAAATTAATAACATATGTTATTATTTTTGAACACAATTAAGGAGAAAGATATGGAACAAGCTAAAGTTGTTTATAGTAGTGAACAAATTGCTGAAGCTATTAAAAAAGTTGCTGATAAGATTAACTTAGATTACAAAGATTCAACACATCCAATTGTTGCTGTTTGTCTTTTAAAAGGTGCAGTTTTATTTTATGCCGATTTAGTAAGACATTTAAATATTCCAGTTAGATTTGATTTTATGTCTGCTTCTAGTTATGGAAATGGCACTGTTTCATCAGGTAAAGTAAATATCACTAAAGATTTAGAATATGATATAAAAGATGCTGATGTAATTTTAATTGATGATATTGTTGATTCAGGATTAACAATGTACACTCTTATTCAAAAACTTAAAAAGAGAGAACCACATTCAATCAAAGTATGTTGTATGTTCAACAAACAATCACGTCGTAAAGTTGATCTTACACCTGATTATGTCTGCTTTGAAATTCCTGATTTATTTATTTATGGATTTGGTCTCGATGATGGACAAATGTCACGAAATCTTCCTTATATAGCTGTTAAAGAAATTAAATAAGTTATTGATATCCATTTCTATATAGAGATGGATATTTTTTGTATAAAAATTTTTTATATGAACACAATATGGGTAATGGAGGTCTCTATGAGAAAAGAATTTAAAATGTTACTCCCACTTATCGTACTCGGAACATTAGTAGGTTGTAACAACAAAACGAATCCGAGCTCAACATTACCTTCATCTAGTAAACCAAGCTCAATAAGTTCGAGTATTTCAAGTGTAATTACACCATCATCTTCTTATTCAAGCGTTGATATGTCTGTTGCCTTCGAAGTAAACGATAATGGTGAAGTAACTGAGGTTGCTGGATGGAACATTAACCACACTAAAGCCAAAGACGATGCAATTTGTTTAAAGAAAGTAGAAGATTATATTGAAACTCCGGTTTTCAATGCTACTGGTAAAATTCAAGTAAGCTTCACAATTTATAAGGAATGTGGGGCTACAGCTGATGGTAAACTTGAATTAGGTGTAAAGGGTTTAGATGAAAGTGGTAATGAAATTGAGAGTGTGACTGTAAAAGATGCTGATATTCCGAGTGGAAAAGATAAAGCTCAATTGATTAAAGTTACACTTAACAATACAAATAGCAAAATTAAAAAGATTCGTATCGGCATCGATAAAGATGCTAAAGTTACAAATGTTTATGTAAAAGATGTAAACATTAAATCTGTTAAGTAAATTAAAGACTGGCTAGTTTAGCTGGTCTTTTTTTTGATATATAGTCATAACTTTATGTTGAATATGAAACTTAAAGTTATAAAAAAGACAAATATTTTAATTATTCTTTCATCAATTGTTTTAGCTCTTGTGGCTGGCAAAGTATTTTATACTTCAATAATTACAAATAAAATAGTATCAAAAAAAGCTCTAGATTTGTGGGAGCGTTCATTTCCACTTGTACCATCGCGTGGACTTATTAGAGACAGAAATAAAAATTCTTTAGTTGAAAATAAGCCAGCTCTTTCAGTTGCAGTAATTCCATATCAAATTAAAGACAAAGAGAAAACTGCAAAAAAACTAAGTGACTATTTAGATGTTAGTTACTCAAAAATATATGAAAAAATTTCTAAAAAAGCATCAATTATTACATTGCATCCAGAAGGAAAGAAACTTGATTATGATAAAGCTATTGATATTAAACAAGAAGGTATGGAAGGAGTTTATTTAATTAAAGATGTCAAAAGATATTATCCGTATGAAGAACGTCTATCAAGTTTGTTAGGATTTGTTGGGATAGATAATATTGGTTTATCTGGAGTAGAAAGCTATTATGATGAATATTTAAAAGGTGTTGAAGGAAGTTTAAATTATGTAACTGATGCCAAAGGTGGAGCGATGAGTGGATTTAAATCACGAGTTGTTGCTCCTCAAATGGGATTTAATTTAGATTTGACAATCGATATCAATATTCAAAATGTGTTAGAAAATGAAATGGATTTAGCTATGGCTATGTATGAACCTGAGGAAATAATCGCATTAGCTATTTCTCCAAAGACAGGTGAAATTTTAGGAATAGGCAATAGACCGACATACAACAGCAATTCATATCAAGATTATTCACCAGAAATATATAATAGAATGCTTCCAGTTTTTTCAAGTTATGAACCAGGTTCAACATTTAAAGCTATGACATTTGCTGCGGCATTAAATGAAGGTGTAATCGATATGTATAAGGATACATATTACGATAAAGGGTATGAAGTTGTTGGAGGAGCAACAATCAAAAGTTGGAAAAAAGGTGGCCACGGATTGCAAACTTTTATTGAAGTATTGCAAAATTCTTCTAATCCAGGATTTGTTGAAATTTCTAGACGCTTAGGAAAAGATAGAATGTATGATTATGTTTCCGAGTTTGGTTTTGGAAAGAAAACAGGTGTCGATATTGCAGGAGAAAGCAAAGGTATTACATTTAAATACGAATCGTTTGGACCTTTAGAAGTTGCAACTACAGCGTTTGGTCAAGGAATATCAGTTACACCAATTCAACTTGTATCGGCTTTTAATTCGACTATAAATGGTGGATATTTATTAAAACCACACGTTTTAAAAAGTGTATCAAATCCATCGACTAACGAAGTTATATATGAATATCCTAAAACAGTGGTTAATAACCCAATAACTCAAGAGACTAGTAGCTTAATGAGAACAGCACTAGAATCAGTTGTAGCCAAGGGAAGTGGTAGAAAAGCGTTTTTAGATGGCTATAGAGTCGGTGGCAAAACTGGTACAGCTCAAATAGCAAGTGATGGAAATTATGTTGAAGGAAATTATGTCTTATCGTTTATTGCTAGTGCTCCAATGAACGAGCCTGAGATTACTGTTTATTTTGCTATGAGAAAACCACATAACTGCATTCAATATGGTGGTACGACAGTAGGGCCGATTATTAAATCAATACTTTCAGAAGTTTTACCATATATGAGTGTAGAAAAAAACTATGATGGAATTGAAAGAGAATATACTTGGATGGATATAAAAACTCAAAAAGTTCCAAATTACATTGGCTTAGAAAAATCAAAAGTTAAATCGCAGTATTTTAAATTTGCTTTTACTGGTGAGGGTAACAAAGTTATCGATCAACTTCCAAAAGTTGGTGAAAGAATTGAGGAAGGTAAAACAATTTGGATTATGCTAGGAGAATAATTACATGAAAATAAAAGATATATTAAACTTTTTTGATATCGATAGCAATGATGAAAATGAAATAATAAATATATGTTTAGATTCAAAAAAATGTTCAAAAGGAAGTCTTTTTATCGCTTTAAAAGGAACTAAAAATGACGGGTCTAAATTTATTCCTGAAGCTTTAAAAAACGGTGCTTCATTGGTTCTTTCAGAGACAAAAGCTAATGGTGCTTACAACATTTCAAATATTAAAGAAAGATTAACTTCTTTTTCTATGTGGTTTTATGGTTATCCAAATAAAAAACTTAGTTTAATAGGAATTACTGGTACTGAAGGAAAATCGACAACTGCATATATTATTAGTCAAGTATTAAATAGTTTAAAAAGCAAAAACTCACTTTTAATAACATGTACTGAAGGTATAGAAAATTCTATATGTGTTAAAAACACGACACCTTATGGAAACGAATTAGCTGAAATATTTAATTATGCAGTAAATAACGGTTATAAATATGTAGTCATGGAATGTTCGTCAATAGGAATTAGCGAAGATAAATTAAAAGGAATTAATTTTGATTTAGTTTCTTTAACAAACTTAAAGGAAGATCATTTAGACTATCATAAAACAAAAAAGATTTATCACGATACAAAAATTAATTTTATAATTAAACAAGCAAAGAAATTAGTTCTATTTGATAATATTAAACAGTTGAAAAAGATTGCTAATCACTTTGATGAAAACAATTTAACGATTATTGATAGCTCAAAAATAGAAATAAATAATTGTCAAAGTACGCTTTCTTTTTTGTATGATGGGCTATATTTTGAAACTAAATTTATTTTTAAATTTAATGCTTTAAATATTGTTTTAGCTTATGAGGCTTTAAAGTCTTTAAATATAAAAGAATTTGAAATTATAAAAGCTATCAAAGAAATAAAACCTTTACTTGGAAGAGGTGAGGTTATTAATACTGATCCATTAGTCATTATTGATTATGCCCACACAGCAAGTTCTTTTGAAAATATTGTAAAAGAAGTTTATACGATTAGTAACGATAAAAAAATAATTGTAGTATTTGGAGCTGGTGGAGAAAGAGAAAAGTCTAAAAGAGCAATTTATGGAAAAATAGCATTAAAATATTGTTATTTACCGATAATTACTTCTGACAATAATAGAAATGAAGATTTTTCATGCATTGCAAATGATATAGTCAAAAAGCATAAAGACAAGTTTTTAATAATAAAAGATCGAAAATTGGCAATTAAATGGGCTACATCAATTTTAAGTAGCAATCACATTTTATTACTTGTTGGTAAAGGTCCTGAAAAAACAATGATTGAAAATGGAATAAGTGAATATATAGACGAGAGAAAGGAAGTAAAAAAATGGCTT
>OIEH01000784.1_pt1 | contig 15265 bp, 6 predicted proteins | sample 1604811 | NCBI WGS metagenome assembly OIEH01 (sample SAMN01760945, study PRJEB22395) | human gut metagenome | reverse complement strand
TGGAATGACAATCGCAAAAAGGATTTTGAAAATCAACAAAGTTTTTGAAAGAGTCAGCTTTGTTTATTTTTTTTCAAATTTTTATGTTTTATTGGATATTGAAAATAGAGTATAGGTTTTTCCATTGATTTGAAATATCTTCATCGGTATATGGTATTCCGTCTAATTTTTCAACCAATACGTCACATTTACTGCATAACTTCAGGTTTTTTTCTGCTGTACTGTTCTTTATAAAGACTTTCACGTAGGGCTCTGGCCTTTTTACCGTTCCAGATATCTACTAGTTTTTCAGTATTCAAATCTCCTAAAATAACTTTTCCAAAAGGATCACAGCAACATAAAGGGATTCTACCGTCCGGCTGAACAACTATTTTGTTAAAGGGCAATAAACAAGATGATTTTAAGGTTAAAATTTCATCCCTATTGTCGGACTGTCCGCCTCTGCTGGTTAAAATCTGATTTTGAAGTCTCATATCAATTCGAACTTTCTTTTTAAGTTCCGGATGTTGAATACAATAATTAAAAATTTCTTTTACCGGTTCAATAAACTGTATATTGTCATTGTAGTTATCAATAACCAGCAAATCTAAATTTGTTATTAACTCACAAAATTTATCTATTGTTAATAATGTACCATTTGTATATAAGTAAATATAGCTATTTGGGAGCTCTTTTCTGGTATATTTGGCATAATTGCAGATTTTTTTATCAAGCAATGGTTCATTATTGGAATGCAGTGCAATAGCTCCATTATAGTTAATTTCTTTAAGTTCCTTGATTATTTTTTTAAACAATTCTTCAGGCATTTTTTTATATTCTCTGGGGTCCTGATTTTTGTTGACTGGACAAAAAGAGCATGTTCCGTTACATCTGTTAACTGTTTCAATTTCTATATTATTAAATAATGGAGTAGGGGTTGTTTTCATAAAGTTATCAATTAAATTATAGACATCCTGAAATATTTTTTCATCTTTTTGTTTAGTTTCTGAATTATAATTTTTTTCTTCGCTATTTTCAGCTTTTGAAACTTCTTTGTTTGCTGATGAATTTTTCAATTTATTTATTAATTTTTTAATACTGTTTGAAAACATAATTTTTAACCCCTTTTGTTTAATGCTTTTGTTTTTGATGTATTTTTATTTTTTGCAGAATTTTTGATTTATTAAAAACTTTAAATATTATGTATAATAAAATATTGTCCATGAATAACTCATTCTTTGGACGATTTAAAAAAAATAATAATCAGGTTATTGAAGAACAGCCTCCAGTTTGGGAGGATAGGATTTTTTGGGTAGAAACCTTACAGAAGATTGCATTTCCAGTATTAAATAATCTTAAAAAGGAATCTCTTAAGAAAAACATGTCTCTTGAATCATTTAGCTCAGAAAGCAATAAATTTGCTCATCTTGAAGCTTTTTCTAATGTTTTCAATGGAATTGCACCATGGTTGGAATTAGGGCCTGATGAATCTGAAGAGGGTAAAACTCGTGAAAAGTATATTGTATTAACTTTAAAGGCTATTGCTAATGCAGTAAATCCAAACAGTAAGGATTATATTCTTTTTACAGAACCTAAGCAGTCTTTAATGAGTATGGCTTTATTTGCTCAAGGTTTACTTAGATCCAAAACTCAAATATGGAATAATTTGCCTATGGATGTTCAAGCTAGAGTTATTTACGAACTTAAAAATACAAGGATAATTGCACCATATGAAAATCACTGGTTACTGTTTACTTCTATGATTGAAGCTGCTCTTTTAGAATTTACTGGAGAATGTGATAAAGAGCGTTTAACATATAGTATTCGTAAATTTAGGGATGAATGGTATCTTGGAGATGCAGTTTATGCCGACGGTCCTGAATTTGATGTAAATTACTATAACAGTATTTTTATTCATCCTATGATTAATGATATTTTAAAAGTAATGAGGAAGTATGGTATTAACGAAGGAGAATTACTGGATGTTCAGTTAATGAGGTCCAGCAGATATGCATCACAATTGGAACGTATGATTTCTCCTGAAGGTACATACCCTCTTTTAGGAAAATCAATGGCTTATCGTACAGGAGTTTTCCATTTATTGGCTCAAGCAACATTATTTAAAATATTGCCGAGAAATATGGAAACATCACAGGTTAGGTCAGCTTTAACTAAAGTGTTAAGAACTCAGTTTGAAGGCCATCAAAACTTTGATAATGATGGATGGCTGACTATTGGATTAAATGGCCGCCAAGCTGAAATTGCTGAAAATGACATTAATACAGGCAGTCTTTACGGATGCTGTGCAATATTTTTACCTTTAGGCTTATCTTTCAATGATTCATTTTGGGTAGGTCCTTTTGAAGAATGGACTACTTTAAAAGCTTGGAATGGTAATCCGGTAGAACCTGATCAATCAATTGATTTCTAATCTTTCTTTTTTCTATTTTTTATTATAAAATATTAGTTTAAGGAGTATAAATTTCCATAGTTGTAAAGTTCAATGCCTTCAGGCACGTCTTTTATTATATTTTTAGTGTCAAATATAATTGCTTTTTTCATGTTTTCTTTGATTAAATCGTAATCAAGGTCTTTAAACTCATTATGATCACATAATATTAAAACAAGGGATGCATCTTTGGTAGCTTTGTTTAAATCAACATATTCCTCATTGGCTACATGTGGGTCCCAGACACTTATTTCATAATTGTCTTTTTTTAATTTGGCTATTATTTCATATGCTGGGCTTTCCCTGTCATCACCAGTGTTTCCTTTATATGCAACTCCTAAAACAGCTATTTTACCATTTTGTGTTATTTTTTTAACATTTTCATATACGAATTCAGGCATTGAGTTGTTGGTGTCTCTGGCTAGTTTTATTATTTTTGCATATTCCGGTGCTTTTGAATAAATAAAATATGGGTCGATAGCTAGGCAGTGTCCTCCAACGCCAGGTCCTGGTGAATGTATATTTACTCTTGGATGTTTGTTAGCCATTTCAATTACATCCAGTGCATTTACTCCAATTTTAGTACATATTTTTGCAAGTTCATTAGCTAGTGCAATGTTGACATCTCTAAAAGTGTTTTCCATACATTTGGATAATTCTGCTGTTTTTGCTTCAGTTTTCATTAATGCACCTTCAACAAACTGACCGTAAACTTCACTAGCTTTAATTGAGCATTCTGGAGTTATTCCGCCGACTATACGGTCATTATGAACAAGTTCATACATGATTTTTCCAGGAAGAACTCTTTCAGGGCAATGGGCAAGGTATAAGTCTTTTCCTATTGTATAACCGGCTTTTTCAAAGATAGGTTTAACATAATCATCCATAGACATTGGAGCTATTGTGGATTCAACAATTACTGTATTTCCTTTTTCCAAATATGGAAGTATGGATTCGCATGCACTAATAACATAACTCAAATCGCATGTGTAATTTTCAGCAACATATGGTGTTGGTACAGTTATTATAAATGCATCAGCTTTGGCAGGTGTTGTTGAAGCAGAATATACTCCTTTTTCAACAGCCTTTTTAATTATTTCACCGATTCCAGGTTCTTCAATATGAATTTTTCCCTGATTTAAAGTTTCAACAACTTCTTTGTTAACATCCACTCCAACAACTTCGCAATGATTTTTTGTAAAAAGTGCAGCTGTTGGCAATCCAATATAACCTTGTCCAATAATACAAATTTTCATAATTAAAAAGCCCCTTTTATTTTTAAATAATTAAATATATTATGTTTATTAATATAAATAATATTTAGTTTTCATTAAATAAAAATAGGGATAATTATGAAAGTTTTAATTACAGGGTCTAATGGAATGTTGGGCCATGATTTGATAGATGTTCTAAATGACAAACATGAATTAATACTTACAACATCTAAAACATTGGATATTACTGATAAAGAGCATACAGTTGAATTTATAAAAGAAAATAAGCCAGATATAGTTATAAATTCTGCAGCATACACTGATGTTGACGGATGTGAGGAAAACAGGGAGCGGGCTTTCAGTGTAAATGGTGAAGGTGTAAGAAATTTGGCTATCGGATGCAGGGAAGCTGATTGTCCGCTGGTTCATATTAGTACAGATTATGTTTTCAACGGAAAAAATGACACTCCTTGGGTTGAAGACGATGAAATTGGTCCTATAAGTGTTTACGGAAAAAGTAAACTTGAAGGTGAACAGGCTATCCAGGAAATACTTGATAAATTTTTCATTGTTCGTACAGCCTGGTTATATGGAGTTAATGGGGGCAATTTTCCAAAAACAATGCTGGAATTAGCTAAAACACATGATGAATTAACAGTAGTTTATGATGAGGTAGGAACTCCAACATACACTCCGGATTTGGCTGAAGCTATTGGGAAGTTAATAGAAACTGATTATTATGGCATTTATCATATTACCAACTCTGGAAGCTGTTCATGGTGCGAATTTGCAAAATATATCTTTGAAATAGCAGGGGTGGATGTAAAAGTCACTCCGGTAACAGCTAGTGAATTTGCAAGACCTGCACCAAGACCTAGCTATTCAGTTTTAAATAATAAAAAATGGGTTGATAATGGTTTTGAACCTTTAAGAAGCTATAAAGAAGCTATTAAAGATTATTTAGTTTATTTAAAAAAATAAAAGAGAATATTATTTAATTCTCTTATTCTATTTTTATTGTGTTTCCTGTTTGGAAATTGTTCCAGCAGGAAGTTATGATGTATTCTCCAGGCATCAATCTAATGTTTAATTTGGCCATACCGTTATTGTCTGTGACTTTATAGTAAAATACTCCGTTTACATTAAATGATACGTTTTGGTTAGTCAGTGGTTTTCCCTGACCGTCTAATGTCTGTGCAGTAAAGCTGCTTCCATCCAGATATTTCATGTTCAAGTTTTTAGTAACCAATGTAGGTAATACAGTGACTTTGTTTCCAATAGCCAATCCGTCGACCATAGTTGTAATGATGTATTCTCCAGGCCTTAGAGATATTCCCAGACTTGCAACACCATTACTGTCAGTTGTCATGTGATAAAACACACCGTTGATGTTAAAGGTCACTTCCTTATTTACAGCTAAAGATCCGTCTTTGTTATAGATAGTTGTCTGGAACCTTGAAGCATTTAAGTAGTATTTGGTTAAATCCTTTTGAACAATCAATGATTTTACAGTAATAATATTGCTGGATTGCTCACCTGTAACAAGATTTTTTGCTGTTATAATATATTTGCCAGGATTTAAGTTAATGCCCATCATAGCTATTCCCTTATCGTTGGTGGTTTTGGTGTAAAAGACACCGTTAATATTGAACTGAACGTTTTTGTTTTTAAGGAAATTACCCTGGGAATCAGTAAATATTGCATAGTATTGTGTGCTGTTTCTAAACATTTTAACAACATCCAATCCTTTAACAGTTGGTTCAATAGTGACATTTGCATGCTTGGTTATTGGACTGTAGTTTGGTAATCCTTTAAATTTAACAACAACAGAGTATATTCCGCTGTCTAGATTCAATCCCAAACTTACACTACCTTTCTCATCAGTTATCTTATCATAACTTCTTCCATTGACGGTTATTTCAATTGTCGCATCCCTAATAGGATTTCCTTTTTTATCGGTTAGTGTGGCTGTGAATCGGGTGCCGTCGTGATAAATCATTTTAACATCAGGAGCATTTAAAATAACGTTATAGTCAACAGGCAGGACTTCAAAAACACCAGTATCTACAGCTCGAGAAATTTTATCAGTTCCTTTATAAGTTGCAGAATAAGTATATTTACCAACTGAAGGTTTTTCAATGCTTCTTACACCAATTCCGTCAACTACAACGATTTTATAAAATTTAGTGTTAATTTCCAAAGTTACATTGCCTGTAATCAGCTGACCGTCCTGAGTTTTAAGAATTGCAGTAACTACCATATCCTCCTCATACACTTCAACATTTACCTTCAAAACACTTACAGTTTGATTTAATGAAATAACTGTTGTTGTATTTGAGCTTAAATAATTGTTGTCTCCATTGTAATAGGCGTTTATAGTGTATGACCCGCTTGTTAGTGGTGAAATTAACCATGATGCATTTCCATTGCTGATAGTTTTATTTCTAGGTGAATATAATCCTAAAATTCTGAAAGTAACATTTCCTGTAGCATCATCATTTACTATTGCCCATATTCTAACATTTTGGCCTTCTACGATTTCTGAAGTTATAATGTTTATATTTGAAGGAGCTTTAGCTATTTTAAACTCTTTGCTGTCAGAAGAGCCCTGGTAAATATTGTTTCCGTTATAGGTTGCTTTAACAGTTTTATCTCCTGCATTGACTTTATTAAATGTAACTTTGGCTACTCCATTTACTATTTCAACAGTTTTTGAGTTGCTGTCAATAGTAAAAGTGACGTTTCCATCTGCACCTCTTGTAATATTGGCGGTTATAGTAATAGACTCTCCATAAATGCCATCTTTAATGCTGTTTATTGTAATTGAAGACAATGAATTTTTAATATTGAATTCAACTTCTTTTGTATTATTGATGTAGTTGGAATCTCCAGAGTAAATTACTTTTAATGAATGTTTTCCTAAACCTAAATTAGCTATTTCAACACTTGCAGCTCCATTTTTCAATGTTTTATTGTAAGTTTTGCCGTCAACAATAAAGGTTATGTTTCCTGTAGCATTGGCAGGAAGATTAGCAGTAATTACTTCAGTTTCTCCGGCTAAAATATCTTTAATGTCAATATTTAAATCAGCTGGTTTAACAATAATTTTGTTTTCAACTGTAAATCCATTGAATGTTGCTTTAAGGATATATTCTCCAGCTTTTAAATTTAAATTAAGATAACCTAAACCTTTAGAATTAGTCATGACAGTGTAATTTTTGTTATCTATGTTTATTTCAACTTTTGCGTAAACATAAGGTGTTCCATCAGTATCAGTTAAATTAAAGTGATATAATGAGTTATCCTGCTCTTTAATTGTTAAATTCTCGCCAGATAATATAAAATCAATACTTGTTATATTTAGTGTGGTATTCCAGCTTGCAGATTCAAACTGCTTATCTCCAAGATATAAAACATAAATGTAATTGCTTCCTTTGGTGAAATTAACATTAAATACAGCTGTTCCGTTTGTGAGATTTAATTTATAGAATTCATTATTAATATAAACTCCGATTTCTCCAGTACATGTGTTGGGATTGGTTTTTACAGTTATAATTCCAGTTAAATCATCATTATATGTAATATTTACAGTCAAATTACATGAATCTCTTAGAACTTTAAATGTTGTTGTTGCATTTGATGGAGCATATTTGGAATCTCCGAGATAATAAACAGTTACATTATAACTTCCGCTAGTTAAATTGTGCATTGTAATGTTTGTTACTTCTGATTTTAAAAATATTGTAGTATTTACGCCATTTACACAGAGTATAGCTTCACCACGAAGATTGTCTGGATTTACAGTTATTGTAGCTGTTGCATCTTCTCCAGATTTGACATCATCTACATTTATTGTTAAATTGGTGTCAAATTTACTTACTTTAAAAATTGTACTTGCATTACTGCTTTCATAATATTTTGAATCCCATAAAACAACTGTAAGGTTATATTCTCCAACAGCAAAGTTTTTAAGTGGAATTGTGGTTTTTCCGGCATAAATGTAAATTATTTGTTTAAGTTCTCCATTGATGTATAGGTAACCTTGTGTTTGGGAGCCTTTAGGTTCAAGATTTATAATTAGTTCTCCCTTTTGTCCGATTTTAACTTCAGGCGCAGTAATATTTAATGTAGTCGGATGTTTATTTACAGTATAATTGCAGTAATAAAAGACTTTAGCATAATCTGCGTCACCTTCGTAAATTATTTTAATAGTGTAATTTCCAGGTGTTAAATCAGAAACTGTTAAATTAGTTGACCCATTTACTAGGTTTATGGAATATTTTTTATCGTTAATAATGACTGTTACATTTCCAGTTGGGATGTGTGTGTAGTTTCCGTTTACATTAATTTTAAATATTGCATCTTCACCGTAGATAATGTTGTTATTCAAATCCACATCTATTTTAGAATCTTCTTTTCCAACATCAAGGATTATTTCTTCTGTGTGTCCTCCTAAATTAGCATAAACTTTGTATTGGCCTTTTTGAGAGGTGTAATTATAGTCTAATGAGGCGGTTCCATTTATTAAAGGTTTAGTTATATTTACTTCTTTTCCATCAATTATAGTTGTAAATGTAACATTCATTTCAGGAAGTAAGTTATAATCGGTAAATAGTTTTCCATTAGCTAGTTTTAAATCTACTTTAAGTTGAATAGTATCTCCAATTTGTAAAGATCCATATTCAGGTTTAAATGTGAATATAAAATAATTATCTATTTCAGAGTTTGAATCTTTTGGATAAGGATTAGCATTTGTACAAAAATAGTTGTAATCCATATTTATAGTGCCTTCATTAAATAGGAATGCATATGGATCTGTTGGGGTAATGTAGTAAACATGTGTTTTTACAGTTAAATGTTTTGTATTTATGAATATATTGTAAAATGCATTTAAAGTACCTTTATTATAAATATTAAATGCTCCTGAAAGATAATAGAAATCGTTATCTCCATTAATGTTGTTGTCAAAGATAGTTTTGTTAATTGTTAAAGTACCTGAATTTTCTATTGCACCATAAAAAACTTTATTTGCATAGTTTTTTATTGAGTAAATTTTATTGTTTTTTATTATAGAATTGGTTATTAATAAGTTACCTGTTTCATCGTTGTGTATTGCTTTATATCCAGTTATATTGGAGATTATAGTTTTGTTTAAGGTCATATTTCCAGTATTTTCAATTGCAGATCCGTAGATCTTAGTATTGCCTATTGATGTTTTACTTATTGATGAATTTAAAAGATACATGTTTCCGGCATTATATATGCCTCCACCTGCAGTATATGTTATGGCACCACTTTGTGTTGCTTCGGAAGTGGTTATCATAATATTTGTGGCATTTAAATCTCCTATATTATATATTCCTCCTCCATTGTTTCTTGTTTTTGAGTTACTAATGTTTGTATTTATTATAATTAATTTTTCAGTATTTAATATGGAGCCACCATTTCCAATTGAAGTCATATTATTAAAATTTGAATTTTCAATAGTTCCAATTCCTGAGTTATATATTGCCCCCCCAGTTTTTGTTTTTACATTGTTAAATGAGGTATTTTTAATTTTAAAGTTTCCAATATTATATATAATTCCTTTATCACTTCCAAACCATCCAAAAGATCCAAAATAATCTGTAGGTGCAATATAAGAACCAAAATAATCCTGATTATTAGTAATATCCATGATATTTCTGAAACTTGAATTTTCAATTGTCATTATATTTGAATTATGAATTATGGATCCATCTACACTTTTTATAGCTTTTTCCCTATATGACTGATATATATAATTATTTAATGTTTGATAAGTGGTATTATTGATTATTTGATTTATTTGAAGTTTTGTTTTATTTTCAAAAGAAGTATTAGTAATATTTATTTTTCCATTGTTTTTAATAGCTCTAAATTCAATATTTGTAAATTTTGAGTCGGCCATGGACAGTATACCATTTTCAGTGTTATAAATTATTCCTATCCAAGTTATATTCTTATTTTTTACTATTATTTGATTTGGAAGGTAAATATTATTAAATTTACAATTTGTTATATTTAATGTTCCAGCATTATAAATTAACCCATTATTTGTATTTTTGTTTAAATTAGTTACTTTTGGGTGTTGGTAGATAGAATCAGTGTTAAATAATGTATTAGTTAAATTTAGCATCCCAGTATTATTGATTGCTCTTCCAAGGATATTTTTAAATGTACAATTTATTAAATTAACTTTTCCTTCAGTATTTATACTGTAACCTGTGGTATTTGTGATTGTTAAATTTACGAAAGTAACTTCTGCATTATTTGTTATATTAAAGAGGCTTTCTTTTTCAAATCCATTAAAAGTAACATTATTTCCAATTATTGTAACTGATTTATTTATTATAATACTTTCATGGGTATCATGGATTATGTTAAAATTAGATAAGTGTATTGTTCCTTTATTTTCAACTAACTCTAATGCCTTTTTAATAGAATTTATGGAATTTGTCCAGTTAATATTAGATATGATGTTATTGTCTATAATTATGTTGTTATTTGTTAAATTTATTAATTGTAAATTGTTTAATTTTTCAAAAACAAGGGTATTGGAATATATTCCGAATGCATACACTTTTAAAATACTTTTATCTTGCACATGGTATGGAAAAGTTATATCGAATGTGTAATTTCCAGGTGTGGTATAATGTTGGTAAGGAGGTAGGTTTAATTCGCTTAGGTTTTTTTGTTTTATGGTGGTGTCATTTTCATAAATTATTAAAGAAGTTTTGTTAAATTCGTTTTCTCCCATTGTAAATTTACCTGTTACATGAATATTTACAGTTATATTTCCAGTTTTGTTAAAATCATTTGTGTTATTGACTGTTATTGTAAGTTCAATAGAAGAATATCTTGGACCGATAAATATATTGTCTCCAACTTTATTTTCGGGTTTGATTTTAAAAACTGTATTTTCTGAATTATAATCATTTTTAACAATATTTGTGCGATTCTGATTTGATTCATCAATATCTGTCGAACTGTCATCTTCATAAATTTCAACATTGTTGATGTTAGGTTGATTTAAAGTGGCAGTTGAATTATCTTCAGCATTAACTGTGGTTAATGCTATAAAAAATAATCCTAGAATCAATAATATTAAAATTATTTTTTTTCTATTTTTCACATAATTCCTCTCCTTATTGTTTATATTAAATTATTAACAACTTATAGTATAAATTTTATTTGATTTATAATCAGGACATATTGTTCTATAAATTTTATGAGATTGTTTATTTTTTTTTTAAATTATTAAATATATTTTAATTATATTGTTATTTTAGGTAATTTATAACTATATTTATATACTATGTTGATAAATAATTCAATTAGTTAAGGCATATTTAATAAATATCCAGTTATATTTATATTTGTATTTTTTTAAAGATGATTGGTATTGAATAATTTATTGAGTTTACTTAACTATCATAATTTAATTGGGGGATTTATTATTAAATCAATCTATAAATCTATTTTAATCGCTTGTTTGGTAATGATTTGTAGTATTGGTACTGTTAGTGCAACTGATTTGAATGATAATTCTACTGTTGAAGTTATTTCAAGTGTAGATGATTGCATTTCAGTTGATGAAGTAACTTTACTAATGTTGAACAAAGTCAGGAGGTGGCTAGTACAAATGCCGCTACTTGGGATGAGTTAAAAACAGCTTGTCAAAGTAGTGGTGATAAAGTTATTACTTTAACTGGTCAATCTTATAATGCAAATAGTCAAATTGTTTTTGGAAATAGTGCTACTATAATAGGTAGTTCTGATAGTTATATCACAACTAATAATCCTAATCTTATTCCATTTTTTAATTCTAATTCTAATCTTAATATTACATTTTTAAATGTGAATTTTAAAGATAGTAATTGTAACATTTTTATCCAGTCTGCTGGAAATAATGAGTTAAATAACTGTATTTTTTCAAATATTACTACTGGTGCAGGTAAAACTTCTGTAGTTTATAATACTCAAGGCTTAATGAATCTTGACAACTGTACTTTTACTAATTGTCATACACAATATGGTACTATAACTAATTATGGTAGTAATGTTCGTATGAATGTGGATAATTGTAATTTTGTAAATAATAATGCAAGTGTAGAACCTGGAGCTATTAATAACTGTGGTATTTTAAATGTAACCAATTCAATGTTTGTTGGTAATAATGCTACTTGGTGGGCTGGAGCAATTCACACTCATTCTAATGCTCAAACTCGTATTATTGGTTCTAAATTTATAAAAAATCATGCAGGATGGAATGGTGGAGCATTATTTACTTACAGTAAACTTGAAGTATATAATTCCACTTTTGATGAAAATATATGTGATACTACTACTGGTGGTGGAGCTATAGGATCTTATAATTTCGGATCTTCTTATAATATCACTATTGAAAATTGCAGTTTCAAAAATAATAAAAATACTGCATCTGGTGGAAATGGTGGAGCAATCACAGCATTAAATGGAGGATATTTAAATGTTCATGGTTCTAATTTCACTAATAATTCAGCAGACAATGGATTAGCTATTTGCGCATTTAATGCAAACTATCCTAATGCTACTGGTGGAGTTCCATTTTTACAAGTGTATAATAATACTTTTAATAATCATTGGTCTAATATTACTGAAAACACCGTACAAATTTCTGCTGGTAATTACACATTTGAAAATAATACTTTTATTAATTGTAATCAAACCATTAGAGGTGTAAATAATACTTTTATTAATTGTACTCCAGAAGATTCTAATTTATTAAAATCTTTAAATATTCAATCAATTAGATTAAACCAACCAATTGTAGCAAACCCTGAGAATAATATCACAGGTCCTCAATGGGCAATGGTAGGTTATGATGCTCAAAATTCAGGTCAATCACCGTATAATGGTATTAACACTTTAAAAGTTCTTTGGAGTAAGTCATTAGCTTTAATTTCAAGCCCTATTATAGATGAAGAAGGTAATATTTATGTTGTTAATGGCAATACTATTTCTTCTTTTTATAATAATGGTACTTCAAGATGGAATTTTGGTGCATGGATGCTTGCAGGTATAGCTCTTTATAATGATTATATTATTGCACCTGAACCTGGAAATAAATTAACTATTGTTAATAAAACCACTGGAAAGGAAGTTTCATCTAATATTTGGCAATTATCAAGTGCTTTCACTCCTATTGTGGATTCAGAAGGTAATATATATGTTTCACATGAATATCCTTATAATGGTCCTGGGTCAGTGTCTGGTAGTCATTGGGTAGGAGTAGCTAGTTATAATAATGATACTACATCTCCTTCTTATGGGTATGCTTTTTCAGCAAGCTTGATAAAATTATCTAAAAATCCTAGTTATGGTAAGCCTGGAACTCTTTCAGCTCCTGTTTTAGACAAACTTGGTAATGTTTGGGTAAATACTATTGAAGGTATTATTGGTGCAAATATTGGATCTGGATCAAATATCTTTAAAATTTCAAATGCAGGTACTAGTGGACGTCCAGTTGTTGGAGACAATAATGTAGTATATTGTTTTGGTAATAATAATGTAATTTTTGCTTTAAATGCTGGAGGTATTATATGGAATACTACAGTTCCAGATGGGATTGGTAAAGTATTAGCTATTGATAATGAAAATAATGTATTATATACTGTAAATGCTAAAGGCATGGTATATAAAATTGATAGTTTAACAGGTAATATCTCTGAGTTTTATAATATTGAAGCTACTGTTTCTTCAGCAATTATGATTGGTGCAAATGGTACATTGTATTTAGGGGATGATAAAGGAACTTTCTGGATAATTGGTAGTGATGGTAAATTATTAGATAGCTGCAATTTTGGATCTGCTATTGTAGGTATGCCAGCAATGGATAAAACTGGAAACATTTATATTGGTACTAAAAATACATTTTATGTATTAACATCCAAAATGGAGTCTAATATTTCAGTTGATGTACAAAATATTAATGTAGGTGACAATGCTACTATTATAGCTACTTTACCAGCTAATGCTACTGGAAATGTGACTTTTACAGTTAATAACAAAGAATATATTGTAGCTATTGAAAATGGTTCTGCTAAATTAAATGTTGAAAACTTACTTTCTGGAACTTATGATGTACTTGTTAGATTTATGGGAGATAATAATTACTTACCTAGTGAAAATAATGCTTCTTTTATAGTATCTAAAGTACCTACAAATATGAATATTGTTGTAGATAATATTAATGTTGGAGAAGATGCAGTTATTAACATAACTCTTCCTAATGAAATTTCTAATGAATTGGTTAGTGTAACTTTTGACGGTAAATCCTATACTGTACTTATCAATAATGGTAAAGGTTCTTTAATTTTATCTAATTTAGTAGCTAATTCTTATCCAATTACAGCTAAATATGGTGGAAATTACAAATATACTGAAGGTGAAAACACTACTGTTTTAACTGTTGCTAAAGTGCCTTCAGCTGTAAATGTCACAGCTAATAATATCAAATTTGGTGAGGAAGCTGTTATTAACATTGCTGTTCCTAATGTATCTTTAGGTGTAGCTACTGTTGTTGTTAATGGTAAGTCTTATAATGTGGCTATTGTTGATGAAAAAGGTGTCTTAAATATTTATAACTTAGCTGCTGGTGATTATAATGTTGATGTAACTTACTTGGGTGATAATAAATACCTTTCAAGTACAAATGCTGCTAATTTCACTGTTTCCAAAGTGTCTGATTATAATATGACTGTTGATATTGCAGATATTGTTAAAGGTGAAAATGCTACAATAACTGTTACTATTCCTGAAGACGGAACTGGAAGCGTAATTGTAACAATAAACGGAACAGATTACAAAGGAACAGTTATTAAAGGCATTGCTAAAGTTATTATCCCAGATTTAGATGAAGGAACCTACAAAGTTGTAACATTCTACACTGGAGACAACAAATACGATTCCATGATTGTTAACGGAACTATAACAGTTAATAAAAACACAATAACTACATTAATAATGAATGATGTTGTCAAATACTTCAGAGGTTCTCAAAAACTCACAGCTAAACTTGTTGATGCAATTGGAAATCCAATAGCTAATGCAACTGTTTACTTCACAATAAATGGCAAAGTTTATGCTAAAATCACTGATGAAAACGGTATGGCTTCAATGGGTATCGGATTAGTTCCTAATGAATACAAAGTAAGTGCAGTATTTAACGGAACAAAAGACCATGACAAATCAACAGCTAATGCAACAGTAACTGTTAAAAGCACAATTTTAGGAAATGACACTACATTATACTTCCTTAATGGAACAAAATATGTGGCTAAATTCTTAGACAGTGATGGAAAAGCATTAACAAATACTACTGTTAAATTTAATATTAATGGTGTGTTCTACACTCGCGTAACTGATGAAAACGGTATGGCTAGTTTAAATATTAGATTAGACCCTAAATTATATATCATAACTGCTTACAATCCAGTAACTGGTGAACAAAGAGCTAATGAAGTAACTGTTTTACCAAGAATCATTGCTGAGGATCTCTCCATGAAATATCTTGACGGCAGTTCATTTAACGCAACACTTGTTGACGGTCAAGGTAAAGCAG
>OIEH01000782.1_pt1 | contig 15276 bp, 8 predicted proteins | sample 1604811 | NCBI WGS metagenome assembly OIEH01 (sample SAMN01760945, study PRJEB22395) | human gut metagenome | reverse complement strand
GTGTTGATGCATCTGCCTCCTTATCTTAAAATGGAAGCGGAGCCTAAGGTTCTGCCGCGTTTCTCCAATTCTGGAAAAACTACGGTATAGTGTTCTACCAGTCCATCATCAAAAGTATAACTAATAGCACATTCTTTATCATGTTTATATTTAGCAACATAAACTTCCCAATCTGCCGCAAGTAATGAACAAGAACATTTTAAAAGACTTAAAATAAGCACGAAGAATATTTTCATAATTTCTATTTTTCTATTTAATCAATCATCGACTAGACTATTTTAGAAACGATATTTCCTGACCTGCCCCGCCATGTGAACTCTATTTGAAGCATAATAATCGAATGTACTCAGCAACAAAACTCCTCAATAAATAAGTTCCCAGCTAATCCTAATAAGAACTAGCCAGGGCAACCTTAAACAAACGCAATCCTATTTATTTCTTTAGCGTTTCCAGAAATTCAACCTCCACTATTCTCAATTCATTATTTGTCTGTTCACCACCTTTTGCTCTAAGAAGATCAAGATCACCAGCATTAGGCTCAACAACTTCTACTATTTGTCCGAAAGCATCCGATTCTTTTGCCTCTCCCTTCAACTTGATAGTTATTTTATCCGTTTGCACAGGCTTGACGGATAGATGAATATATCCTAAACTCTTTTCCGTATTTCCACTCCAAATAAGTTCATCATCTGCAAAAATCTCTAAAGGATAAGAACGTTTCCGCCAACCTGTCAACTTAATGCAAATATCATCTATCTCTGCTTTTCTCTCCAACTGATAAGTAATCCATGCCGTACTCAGTTTTCCATCATTTTTCCATTCACTTAATTCGTTACTGTCATAACTATGAATAGCCTGTTCACTGTTTATTCCAGCAATAGCAGATTTTACTCTTACATCTACTTTTGAATCCTGATAAGAAGGAGTTAACGGTGTTTCACCACGATCAAACCGGCTAGTCAATTTTTCACTTGGAAAAAATTGACTAAGTCCATCTTTCACCTCAATTGGATTGGACATCAGCGACAATTCTGCTGAAGGCAAACCTGCTGCCATAGCTTTTACCACAATCTTCCCTGCCTGTTCAGTCGAACGAATCAAAATTCTTGTGATACCGCACTCAACAGGTAGTTCTGTAGCCAATACATAATTGTCTATAGCCTGTGCAATACCTCCACGCCATTCGGCAGGTCCTTGCAAATCAAATTTAATCATATTATCAGCAAGTGGACATCTATCGCCATTTGCATCTACTACCTCCACCTGCAGTATAGCCAAGTCAGCCCCATCCGCAAAAAGCCCCTCCGGTCCATGCATAAATGTAAGTTTCAAATGATGGGGATCTCCTATCGTTTTTACAGAATAACGGCTCAATTCTTTATTATTCTCATCATAACTCACAGCTTCAACTACTCCCTTCTCCCAGCGAACTGAATCAAATGTAAATAAGAAACGATAATCCTGTTTACCAAATCCTTTTGATTTACCATTGACAAATAATTCTACCTTATCACCTGAAGAAACTACATACACAGGTTTAGTCACTTTGGATGTATAATTCCAGTGACCAATGATATATGTATGTTCTTTTTCCTTATCAACCCAGCCATCCCACATGACTTTGTGAGCAAAAAATCCATCTTTAGGTATTCTCAATGGATCTACGACTCCACTCCTGCGATAATTTTCTTCACCACGGCTATGCGTTTGTGTATCCGAGAAAATAATTTTAGCACCACCGGAACTAACCCGCCTTCCGGTACCCGGTCGTTCACGCCAATAATCATACCATCGCCGGATCAATTCTACAGCAAACATATCCTGATTACGATTATAGACACTTGCATCCTGTCCTCTATACAAAGGCCCTGCTCCTTCTTTATGAAAAGGATAACTATATTCATCCCAATACTTACGCAGACCTTCATCACGACAATATTCGGTAGCAAACATCGGATGGTGTTCACTCTTATTTATATAAAGCATTTCACCTCCCCATTCAGCTTCACGAATATCCAACATCTCACGGGAGCCTATCGCTCTTCCTCCATAAGGATCGTACATATCCCGGATAGCAATCATTTCAAGCATGTGTTCACGACTTATAGACTCATTACCCGATTCATAAAACAGTATACTCGGATTATTCTTAAAGTAGATGATAGCATCACGCATTAATTCCAAACGCTGCCCCCACCAACGGCCAACCGCATCTTTCTCCGCATCTCCGGCAGGCATTACTTGTATCACTCCTACTCTGTCACAAGATTCAACATCTTGTTTCCAAGGTGTAACATGCATCCATCTAAAGAAATTCGCATTATGCTCAATCATCAAACCATTAGAATAGTCGCTCATCCAAGGTGGCACCGATATGCCTACCCCCGGCCATTCATTACTTGTACGCTGGGCATATCCTTTCATTTGCAAAACTCGGTCATTCAGCCATATCTTTCCACCACCAAAACGAGTCTTTCTGAAACCTGTTTTAGTCACTACCTCGTCAACAATTCTGTTATTCACTATCAACCTTGTCTTTACATCATAAAGATAACCATATCCCCAACTCCAGAAATGCAGGTTCTCCAATTCTCTAGCAGCTTTTAGCTTTACTGTCTCCTTCGGTTTTACTACCACCGGGGCACTTCTGAAAGTACTTACTAAATTACCATCATAATCATATACACAGACCTCATATCCCACATTACACGATTTATCATATTCGTTACGTACTTCAGACTCTGCATTAACCAATGCTTTACGGCTTTTAGTACGTATATCTGTAGCATAGATATACACTCCTGTCGTTTGTAAGTTACTATATAAAGGTAATGTTTGATATAACTTATCCGTAATATGCAACCATACATTTTTAGGGATACCGCCATAATTAGCATTAAAGTTGTTATCATTCCATTGATATCGGCTTCCGGTAGCCCGCTCTTTATACTTCCAATCATTATCAGTACGCACAGCAATTACATTCTCTCCGGAAAAATTCAAATATGGTGTCAGATCAAAGCCAACAGCCATCACCCCATTTTCATGTAGTCCGATATGTTTGCCATTCAAATAGAAGTCAGCCCCCTGACGCACTCCTTCAAACTCTATAAAGACTTTCTTTCCCTTTGCTGTTTTTGGTAACTTAAAATGTTTACGATACCAAGAAACGGTATCTGTCATTTCTCTAATAGCAACTTTAAAAGCTTCATCTTCATTAAATGCGCGAGGTAAAGTAATTTTCTTCCAATCTTTATCAGCAAAAGACTGCTTTTCTCCTCCTTGAACATCACCAATATGCACTAACCATTGAGAATTAAAATTATATTTCTCCCTATTGTTAGCCACTAGTAGTATAGGTATCAGCAGTAACAAAAGCAATAACTTCAAAAACTTAAATCTTCCCATATTCCAATATATCAATATTTCACCAAGTCTATCATCAATCTAGTTTATAAATCTCCGTACCTGCCAACAGAAAACAGCCCACTCCATAATCTTCAAAATCCGGAACGCTCTTATAAGTTACAGGCTGGCTATCTTTAGGCTCCTTTCCACTTCCCTGTACATAACCGAGAAAACCATTTGGATGTACACACTCTTTTACTAACGCATTCCATGCTTTTATAATAACAGGCAGATATTCCTGCTTATCCAATAAACCATTCCGCACTCCCCATGCCATACCATATACAAATAAGGAAGTACCGGAAGCCTCTTTTCCACCATAATTTGATTCATCATGCAGGCTCACATTCCAAAAACCGTCTTCCCGTTGGCAAGCTTTCAAGGCTTTACTCATAGCCATAAAATCAGTGACATACTCTTTACGGTGAGATTCATTAGCCGGAATTTCATTCAACACCCTTGTCAAAGCGGTATACACCCATCCATTACCTCTACTCCAAAAACAATTCTTACCATTCGGTTCTTTATAAGGAGGAACAAAATTAGCGTCTCTCCACCACAATCCTTCTTTCTGATTGAACAGACCACCGCCAATACTATTCCGCGAACAGGAATACATTTGCCACATTTTGTCATAATACTTCTGTTCACCAATAAGTTTACCTAATTGAGCAAAAATGGGCATCCCCATTTGTATTGCATCAATCCAGGTCCAATCATTCACCTGTGGCGTATTGACCAACATATCCATCGTTGCCTTGATATTCTTTATCTTATCCGATTCAGGACTAATCTTGTACAACTCTATATAAGCTTGCCCACAACAATGATCGTCTGCATTACGAGTGGTATTTCCACCTCTTAATCCCCATTTATGGAAATCAGCCCAATCATACGCATAATCATAATAATCCGAACGGGGATAAATAGTGTGCAAAGCCATCAATCCCTCATAATACACCCCTCTGGTCCAAATATTACTGGGACGGAATTTTCCGACATAACTAGGCCGCGTATAATCGGCATACTTTTTCATGAAATAATCATTCACCTTGATTAAAACTTTCAATGTCTCTCTCCGGTCCGGAAGAGTTTGGGCGGAAAGAAATCCTCCCTCGATTAATAATGCTAAAACAAAAAGTAATTGTCTTCTCATAAATATAAGTTTAATTATTTATATTTCTTCTCTTCTACAAAAGTAGGCGGAAGCCGTCAGAGCCAAATAGAAAGGAGTACTAATACATTGACTACAATTCAAATCAACCGAAAACATAGATACAAAAGCGTGAATTAGTAGTATTTTCCATGTTTTTGTATATTTGTACAGCTAATGTTTATTAGAAATGTCTTCCTTTGTGCATCGCATCTTTACAAGGACATATTACACATTAAATAAAAAGAAAAATGAGAAATGCAGTCTTTTATTCAATCCTTATCATACTGTTCCTTTTCGAAGGAATACATCCGGCACAAGGAAAACAACGCCAAATGGAAGCACTAGACAGAGGAGTGGTGGCTGTCCAAACCGATAATGGTGTTTTCATCAGCTGGCGTTTATCAGGTAACGAAAAAAGAGTAGCTTTCAATGTCTACAAAAACGGAAAGTTATTCAAAACCGTATCTGCAAAAGATGCAACCAATCTAATGGACAAAGCTGGTAAACTAACGGATAAATATGTAGTCAAAGCAGTTAGTAAAGGAAAAGAAGGAACAGGTTCCAAAGAGGTCAGTCCTTGGGCAAAGGATTTTTTAACCCTTCAACTGAACCGTCCGCAAGGAGGGGTCACGCCACCTAATATCACATACAACCGGGCAAAGAAACCTGCTGTCAAAGAAGAATTTCCCAATGGACAGGAATACACATACGTTCCGGGAGACTGTAGTGTAGGAGATTTGGACGGTGATGGAGAATATGAAATCATCGTAAAATGGAATCCTTCCAATCAGGTTGATAATTCCTTCTCCGGTATCACTGGTCCTGTTTATTTGGATGCCTACAAATTGAACGGTAAGCAATTATGGAGAATCAATCTCGGTAAGAATATCCGGGCAGGGTCTCACTATACGCAATTCATGGTATATGATTTCGATGGTGACGGCAGAGCGGAACTCATCTGTAAGACAGCACCGGGAACCATAGACGGAAAAGGGAAGAAACTCTTTCTCGGTTCGGATGATCCCGACAGGGATTGGAGAGATTTAAGCATGAACTATAAAACTTGCGGTTATATCCTCGAAGGGCCGGAATATCTCACCATTTTTAGTGGTACGACAGGGGGAGAACTCCATACCATTCCTTACGAAGTAAAACGTGGAGTGGTAAGTTACTGGGGAGATAGTTACGGAAATCGCGTAGACCGTTTTCTCGCTTGTGTTGCTTATCTGGATGGAGTACGTCCAAGTGTTGTAATGTGTCGCGGCTATTATGCAAAAACAACTCTGGTTGCCTACGATTTTATCAACGGAAAGTTGGTGAAACGATGGGAACATATCTCTGACATAAAAGGAGAAGGGGCCTATGGACAGGGAAATCACAACTTAGCAGTGGCAGATGTGGACGGAGATGGTTGTGATGAAATCATCTATGGCTCTTGTGCTATCAATAACGATGGAACATTACTTTATCGCACCGGGCTCGGACATGGAGATGCTATGCATGTAGCCAATTTAGATCCCGATCGTCCCGGCTATCAAGTATGGGAAGTGCATGAAGAGAAAGAAGCGTGGCAGACATACGGTTATGAAATGCATGATGCACGAACGGGAGAAATTCTCTGGGGTGGTCCTACCAAAGGCGATAATGGTCGCGGATTAGCCGCAGATATTGATCCGAATCATCGTGGATTCGAGATGTGGAGTTCCGGCGCACCGGGGGTCTATAACTGCAAAGGAGAAAAGATTTCCGATAACAAGCCCGGCATCAGTTTCCGTATTTACTGGGATGGCGACTTACAGGATGAAATATTGAATGGAACCAATCTTTCTAAATGGAATGGCAACAAGGCAGTAACTATTCATAAGTTTCCCGGTGCAATGCACTGCAACGGTTCTAAAAGAACTCCTAATGTCAGTGCCGATCTTTTCGGTGATTGGCGGGAGGAAATAGTATTTTATGACGCCAACGATCCAAGCAAGCTACGCATATATACCACGACAATTCCCACAAAACATCGTTTGTACACACTAATGCATGATCCTGTTTATCGTTTGGGAATTGCCTGGCAAAATGTAGGATATAATCAACCGCCTCATTTAGGATTCTATATTGGAGACGGACTGAAGAATATACCTTGGCCAAATATGTATACACCGAAATAACATCTTCAGTCTGTCTCTCATCAAATACTCACGCAAAGATATCGCTCCGTAGAATATAGCCGATAACATCTCCCTTACGTACAGTAGCGCCCTGCTGTGCGCATATTTCCACCACACGTCCGGTAAATCCGGTCAGAATCTTCTCGTATTCTCCCCACGGAGTGGATAGGTAACAGAATACTTCATCGTGCTGATATTTACGTCCGATGAACGGGGCAATGGACGGTCCTTCTACGGAAACTTCCCAAAGCACCTGTCCGTTGTCGGGAGCGATAACCGGGTCTGCTTTGGCACGCTTCAATTTCTTTATTTCTTCCTCTGAATAACCGGTCTTCACCATCGCCGCATCTTTGGCACGTTGCAGGTCTTCTTCAAAACGTTTTTTGGCAACACCCGATTTATAATCACGATACTGTCGGTCGTGCATGGCCAACTCGAAAAGTTCTTCATCATCTTCTCCATACTCCCAGCCATTCTCATCCATTTCCTTGCGGTAGTCATCCAAAGCATCCGGGTAGTTCAACTGAGGATCAGTATCGACAAACTCATATCCTTTCGATTTAGCCAGTTCTACAATCTCCGGAGCAAGCGTGCCCGGCAGACGTCCACTCTTACCTAGGATCATATCCCAAGTATGGTTATCTATCATTGTCCAGCGTTCTTCTCCTTTTACCAACTGCATAAGATTCATCAGTGCAACATTCTTCACATACTGGCTGAAAGGAGTCACCAAAGGAGGATAGCCCAACTTAGGCCATACATATTCCACCTCATCGAAAAGCATTACGAGCAGGTCGTCAAGACTAAGTTCCGGTTCGTTCTTACTCCTCAATATCATATTGATACCGGAATGCACCCCTTTCAGGTCTGCCATCATAGAACCCATCATGCCACCCGGCAAACCGCATTTCAAAAGGAGGGAAGACATATATTTGTTGGTAGGATCCATGAAGTAGCCCAGAAAATCATCTATAAATTCCTGTGTCATGGCACGGGCCTTCATATACGCTTTCATATTAATATCGGGAACCTGGAAACCTAAGTCTTTCAACATCGCCTGTACCGAAATGATGTCCGGATGCACTTTACCCCAAGACATGGGCTCCATAGCCACATCAATGATATCCGCACCATTCTCACAAACTTCGAGGATAGATGCCATAGACAATCCCGGTCCGCTATGACCATGATATTGTATCAGTACATCCGGATGTCTTTCCTTAATGGTCCTGACCAGTTGCCCCAACATACCGGGACGACCGATACCCGCCATGTCTTTCAAACAAATCTCAGGTGCACCGGCTTCAATCAGCTGATCGGCTATTCGTGTATAATACTCAACAGTATGTACCGGAGAATATGTGATGCAAAGGGTTGCCTGCGGAATCATGCCCGCTTCCAGAGCATACTTGATGGAAGGAATTATGTTTCTCGTCTCATTCAGTCCGCAGAAGATACGTGTGATATCTACTCCTTGCGCATGCTTGACTTTATACATCAATTTACGCACATCTGCCGGAACCGGATACATACGCAACGCATTCAATCCGCGATCGAGCATATGCGTTTGAATGCCCGCTTCTCTAAAAGGTGCGGTAAAAGCACGGACGGCTTTATTAGGATTTTCACCGTACAACAGATTCACTTGCTCAAAAGCACCTCCATTCGTTTCAACTCTTGCAAAACAACCCATTTCAACAATCAATGGAGCTATACGTACAAGCTGGTCAACGCGAGGTTGATACTTACCGGAAGACTGCCACATATCCCGATAAACAAGACTGAATTTGATTTCCTTTTTCATCGCAATTAGTAATAAAATGATTTTTTCTTCGGTTAACTTCACATAGACAAATATAAGATATTATTCTGACATATAGTCAACAAAATCCATATTTTACAAGGACACAAAGATATGTTTTATATCATAATGCCAGATATGATCCTATTTATCTTTAATAACAACGAATAATAAATCAAATTGTTCTAGCAAACGAAAGCATGGTATATAAAAGTTTAAATAGCCTTGTAAAAGGAAACATCAAATGAAAAACTTTCAGTCTCTGTTGTCTCCTCTCATTATTGAGAAATGCGCATTATCACAATATATACCATTAATCATCAACTAACAAATTTGTTAGTTATTCAACAACTGTTTTATCACATCCTCACTATTCGCCTTCTCCCTATTCAAAGTTCTCCCAAAGAGCGCATCCAATTCATGATACTGTAATTGCGTTACGGGTACAAAAGCTTCCGAAGCTACATATTTTTTCACAGAAGCCATCAGCTGAGACAATGCCAACGTATGTTTTCCTTTTTCCCAATCGACACAGAGCACAAACAACTGTCCTTTACCAACTTTTGCTTCATAGGCAATGCCAAGCTTATGATTCGTTTCGTAAGAATCGATACTTTGAATCAACGGAGTAAGTTGGGACAGTCCATTCAGTTCCATCGCAGTAGCATGATTCAATATACTCCACCATTGCCAGTCAGCATACTCTTCCGTCGGAAAATTGTTGAAAACCGGGTGGGAAGCGTCAATCCATGTTCCCACTATCATTGGATTCCAGTTGAACATAATCGGATTCCAAAAATGACTGGCAAAACGAGCTTTACGTCCTTTACAAACTTTCGGCACCAACAGTACATTCTTACCATCATCCAACAGGCGCTTTGTCTCCTCATTCCAACTATCGGTAAATACAAATCCAACATCAGAAACTTCTTTCCATTCGGGATATACCCAAATATCCCATTCATTCTTTATGCCATCCAATTCCGCCCTCAGTGTTAATTTGTCAGGTGACTGAATTCCACTTAGTTCTGTCATAATACGCCCTAAAGAATCAACAGTAGCAGGCTCAATGCAGTCCGTTTGCAATTGTCCTTTACGGAAAGTATCCCCTTTACTATTGACTAATGCCCAGGACATTCTCCCTTTCTTTATTTCCCGTTCGCCATAGTGATAAAGTTCCATGAGAACCTCCAGCTTCTCCCCGGTACGAAAAGTCCGTTTAGGTAATCGGGCTAAAAGTACAGTAGGCGCACATGACTCCCGGAACTTTTCAGGTGTAACCAATCCCTTTGATTCCCAAAATGCATCAAGTACCCCGACAAATGCACTTCCCTGTCCTGGAAAATCAGCCAGTCCCAACAATTGGAAACCACCGGAATTACGAGTACGCAATAATGATTCATTCACTTCCTTATATTGCAATACCGTATGTTTTCCTGTCGCACGGAAAAAATCATCTGCCTGATGTAACATCCCATTTTTAACCAGACGTTCACGAAACACTTCAAAATTACGGGGTTCAAGCACACCCGTATATTTCTTAATTTCCTCAAAATTCGGATACATGCAACGTTGTCCCGTTTCATGAGCTATCACCGGAACATCAATGTCCGATTCCTTGTCACGGTCCCAATCTGTAGAAGGCTTACCTTCGTACACAGTAATCCATCCTTTTGAAGTCACGTGCGACACATAATATTGATCGGAAGCAGTATGAGTACGTGCGGTAGAAGCAGAATATAAATGTCGGTCATCATAGGCACGTCCTTTCTTCACTAAATCCTCAAGCACAGCAAAATTCCCTTCGTTCTCGTTTCCATTACAGAACATAATAAAAGAAGGATGATTGCCATACGCATCCAGAATCGCATACATCTCTTTCTCAAAAAAATCCCGGCGTTCAGGATATTTTCCCACATCCTTTATCCACATAGGAAGTTCAGCCTGAAGATATACACCTAGCTCATCACCAGCTATGAACGCAGCTTCCGGTGGACACCAGGAATGAAAACGCACATGGTTCATCCCATACTCTTTGATAGTAGAAAAAATACGCTTCCAGTCACCAACACAAGTCGACGGATAACCGGTCAGTGGAAATACGGCACAATCCAAAACCCCACGCAGATGGATATCCCTACCGTTCAAGCGAATATGATGCTTACCCTGCTCCACTTTTCTCATTCCAAAAGTAACCGTCCGGCGATCTTGCCTGCCATTTACAGACAATACAGTTTCCAGTTCATATAGTTCAGGAGTAAACTCATCCCACAATCGGATATTTTTTCCCATCGGAAGAACCGCCTCAACTCCTTGACTAACAGACAAGCTATCAACTGTCATGCTTCGGGACGCCACAACTCTTCCGCTTTTCTCACGTATCATCAAGTCCAATTTACCTTGCTTTGAATTATCCATTGGCGAAAACTGCAATCTGACCCGTGCTTGTTTTCTTTCTATATCAGGATAGACATTCACTCTACGGATATGTGTTTTTTCTTTGGTAAGCAGAGCAATATTACCCACAATACCATTCCAATTAGTCTGCGTATATTCTGAAGTTCCATGTGTCCATTGATCCATCGGATATTTCAGACGATTATCCACACACAAAGTAACCGTATGCACCCCAGCAGACATAAATCTCGTTACATCAAAAAGGTTAGGGGTACTCAAACGCTCATCTGTGCCTGCCAGCCGACCGTCAATATAAACAGTAGTTTCCCAATGACATCTCTCCAAATGCAAGAAAATATCCTTTCCTGTCCATGAAGAAGGAATAACCAATTCACGCTGATACCATGCCGCACCCTGATACTCAAACTTACGACTCAACCGGTCTACATAACGGGCATTGTTCTTAATTCCTTTTCCTCCCTGATCCGTAGATCCCGGAAGAACAATAGTCTCCACCAGCCTTTCCAAGTAAAGTTCCGAACCGGGAGTTGTGCCAAATCCTATCGGATCTAGCTGAAACCGCCACGTTCCTGACAAATCTATCCTATTCGGTTCTTGCGCTTGAACAGTGAACACCAGAATAATACACCACAAACAACAAATTTTTTTCATCATTCTTTCTTCAAAAATAGAATAAACTATACAGACCAAATTAGCGCACAACCCTAATATTGTGAATTATATTGAAAACGAACTATTAATCAGGGCTTATCGACTTTAAAACTTAAGGCTATCGCTTCATTCTTTATCCCTTTAGGCAAGCCTACTTTTACCTTTCCGTTTTTCCAAGTATATTTTACCCGTTTGTTGCTCTGTAGCAGATACATGGCTCCTTTAGGTTTATTTCCCTCCCACTCAATGTAATCAGGAAGTTTTTCTCCTTCAGGAAGAGCATAAATGGCATATAACCTTTCACCGTTCTTATCTGCTGTGAACCACACTTTATCCTGATGATAATTAGATGTAGGACGAGTAGCATAGATCGCTTCTCCATTTTTATTCAACCATTCACCTACCGTTCTCAGACGTTCGATAACCGGTTCTTCAATGATTCCCTCACTTGTAGGTCCTACATTCAACGCCAAACATCCACCTTTAGCTGTAATTTCAATTAAAGTATTAATGACCCATGTGGCAGATTTAAACTTTGGATTCGGATTCCATCCCCATGTGTCACTTAAAGTGATACAACTTTCCCACGGATGGGTTCTTTGTTCTTTAGGAATGCTGAGCTCAGGCGTTTGATAATTTTCATTACGTCCAACTACCGTTCTGTCCACTACAATCAATCCGGGTTGCTTCTTACGGGCTTTGTCCACAATATTGTCTATATCAATATCTTGATGAGGTTTCCTCACCCAACCACCATCCAGCCAAAGTATATCTATACTTCCATAGTCAGACATTAACTCGTCAATCTGATTTGCGGTATATTGTTTATATTTAGCCCAAGTCTCAGGATGTCGTTTTATATCATAATTGACATGGCGGTTAGGCGTAGCGCGTTCCGGATCCCAATAATAAGGACAATGCCAATCCGGTTTGGAAAAATATGCACCAATCTTAAAACCTTGTTGTCTAAAAGAGTTAAAAAGATGATAAACAATATTGCTATATTTATTTTCTTTATAGGGGCCTTTTGCAATACTATAATTGGTATACTTAGAATCAAACATGCAAAAACCATCGTGATGCTTAGTTGTGAAAATAAGGTATTTAAATCCTGCCCTTTTCATTATTTCCGCCCATTCATCGGGGTTGAACTTTGTAGGGTTGAAAGATTTAGCCAATCCCCAATACCAACTTTTAAATTCGCCATAAGGCGTATTAGGAGCTATCTTTTTACGGCAATTCGTAAAGTACTCTTCCGAGCTAAGTCCCCATGACTCAAGAATGCCCGGTACGGAATAAATACCCCAATGAAACATGATGCCAAATTTTAAATCCTGCCATTGATCCAATTTCTCTAAGACCTGAGGGTCAGTGGGCCACTCATAATTTGAAGATGACTTATGTACAAAGCCATGCTTCTTGGTAGAAAAATCACCTTGGGCATGCAGACAAAGTGCCAACATGCTTCCTGTGATAACTAATAATACTCTTTTCATCAACAATATAATTTTATTCAACTATTTACTTTATCAGCAATTTAATAAGAAAGGTCCAATTCTATTGTCTTTCCCGTCAAACGACTTCGTTCCGCCTCATAACAAATACGATGGCTCTCGACCGAGTTTTCGATGGAAGTCCGTAGTTTCTCTTTACAAGATAACGCTTTCACAAAATCATCCACCAATTTCAAATCAGCACCAGCATGGAACGGCTTCTTGGAAATATGAGAAAAATCGAATACCCGTTCTTCATTGTCCCGGAACTTACGAACACGTAAACGAAGTTCATTTCCATCTATCTCTCCATGAGTCAGTTTTACATGGGTCTCCCGGCAGTCATCACTTGTAAATATATCCATTGAGAAGTTGACAGTTACTCCGCTTTCCATTTCCATAGAAAGAATCTGGTGATCAACTACATCATTATCACAATGGAAAACACAACGCCCGTATTTACCGTAACGCAGTTCCTCCAATAATACTTCGTTCAAGGTCTTTCCTTCCGGAATATCGAAATTCGAGATCCAATCTCGGCGATTGTAATAAAGATCAACTGCAGAATACGGGCACTTTGCCTCAATATGGCAATTGATACAGCGGTCAGAACTATTCATGGGTGCATTTTCCGAACGAAACCAACGCAAGGAACCAAACGAAGTAAGCCTTTTACAAGGTGTCCTAGTCAACCACAACAATAAATCAATATCATGGCAGCATTTAGCTATCAGCATCGGATTAGTATTTTCTTCCTTACTCCATAAACCTCTGACAAATCCATGCAAAGAACGATCCAATCCCACAGAAGCAGTATGGTTAATAGAAATAACAGTCCCCAGTTCGCCCGAATCAACTATTTCCTTGATCTTCATGAAATAAGGATGATATCGAAGCACATGACACACTCCAACAAGTACACCTTTGCGTTTGGCACGTGCAGCTATATCATTACACTCCTCAAGAGTCTGTGCAATCGGTTTCTCTAATAACACATGATAACCAGCCCCAATGGCTTTAATACAAGGATCATAATGGAGATTTTCAGGAGTAGCTATCAATATAGCATCAGCAGGAAAAGGATGGGCAAAAAAATCATTATAGTCAGCAAAGCAATGGTTACTATCCAATTTAAACTCTTCAGCTATGCGTTGCATTCGATTGGCATTTACTTCAACAACCCCGACCAGTTGTAGCCGATCGGGGTGCATACGTACATATTCCAAGTATTTATTAGTTCGGTTCCCTGCTCCAATAGCAACAATTCTAACAGGGCTATCTCCTAAAAAAACATCTTGCTTCATGGTACTATTTGTATCTTTTAATCATAAAAGTTACTATTTACTAAGGTCAAGTATGCGCATATTGCGGAAGCGAATTCCGGCCCCGTGACCGCAAAGTCCGATATGTCCTTTTTTATTAAACAACCCGGGGTGATTCAGATGATCTACAGTGTACGGATTCCTTCTTGAACCGTCTTTGGATACATTGTGTCCTTTGCAGGCTGTACGGATATTGCCGTCAAGAATGACCTCACCATTTACAGTAACCGTGATATGATCGCCTACAGCACGTATCTCTTCCACATTCCATGTACCGTTCGGTCCGAACTTCACCCGTTTGGCAGGAATGATTCCATAGACAGACCCATGCTGTTGGTATTCATGCAGACCTTTGTAGATGGGGGCGTCATGGTCGAGTATCTGAATTTCCATACCGTGATAGGCAGCGTCCACGCCCATCGGGGTGCGTATACCGATACCGTTGTTTACACCCTCGCGATCGAAGCAGAACTCAAAACGTAGCACAAAGTCACTGTATTCTTTTTGAGTATAGAGGTTTCCACCACTACCATAACCAGCCGATACATATATATTTCCGTTCTCTATGACATAACTGTTCTTGTTACCTGTCCATTTGTGGAGTGAAGTACCATCAAACAAGACTTCGAAACCTTGTTTCTTTTCTTCTTCCGGTAGAACAAAGACAGGAGCAGAAAGTAATTTAGACAACAAATTGGTTATTTCATCCACTGCATATCCGGCATCAGCTCCCGGCAACGTCTTGTATACTTCACGTGTCTTTTCCAGAATAATCTTTACGGAATCACCGCCAAGTCGTTCATCGCTTTTCGCTACGATTGTTTTCACAGCAGCAGCTGCTTCAGCTGCGGTTTCCGACCGATTC
>OIEH01000777.1_pt1 | contig 15348 bp, 8 predicted proteins | sample 1604811 | NCBI WGS metagenome assembly OIEH01 (sample SAMN01760945, study PRJEB22395) | human gut metagenome | reverse complement strand
CCATCACGGTGACGGAAACCTATCTGAAGCCTTTCAGCAACAGAAAGATTGACGAAGCCAATCAGAAGGTAATTTCTTTTGTAAAAAATGAAGGATATCCAGTATAAAAGAGATTACTTCTTTTGAGGAAGTAGAGCAAACTTGTTGTTTCTTTTTTATAGTCTTCAAACAAAGTTTTGAGGAGCGGATTGATATTGGCTTTACAAAAAGTTTCCCAACGTAAGCAATAAACTGAGAGATAGAATCTTATATTGAAAATTAGAGACTTTTTCACTTCATAATTTCTATTGCAGCTTTTCTATGATGTTGGAGATTAAGACTATATATTATCTTTCCAATATCCCAACGGACTGTTTTTTACTATTCCAAACAAAACCGGTCTATTTTCTCCTTATTCCCTGATTATTAACGGAATTAACAGGATTTCATTACCTGCGAAGTAACGGAAAAAATCATATAATCAACAGTTATGTGAAAGGGAATGAAAATGAGAGATTATTCACTTTTTTATTTTTTAAATTTATAAATTTAAAGTTTTCAATTATGAACAAGAAGTTTCTAAGTGTGATCCTGTTCAGTGCCTTAATGGTTGGTACTGCAGGAACTTTCACGTCTTGTAAGGACTATGATGATGACATCGACAACTTACAAGAACAGATTACCTCTAACAAAGATGCTATTGCTGCTTTAGAGAGTCAAATCAAAAGCGGCGAATGGGTGTCCGGCGTGACATCTACTGACAATGGTATTGTCGTTACTTTGGGTAATGGAACCAGCTACACTATCACCAATGGTGAAGCAGGTAAAGACGGTGTGACTCCGAAAATTGCAGTGAACAATGACAAAATCCAAGTAAGCTATGACAATGGCACTACTTGGACTGACCTTATTTCACTGGAAGACTTGAAGGGTGAAGCAGGTGATGCTGCTGAGACTCCGATTTTCTCTGTAGGAGAAGACGGCCACATCTATGTACAATATGGCAAGGATGGCGAGAAGCAAGACTTGGGTGTTTCTACAGGTGGCATCTACTATGTAGAAGATGGTGCTAAGTTGACTATCCATATCCCGAATAAAGAAGGTGTTTACGAAGATATCGTATTGCCGAGAGCTGCTGCTATTTCCAGCATTAAAGCTGTTACTGTAAAAGAAACAGATGATAAAGCTACAATTGCTGAAGGTGCAACTGTTAATTTGGTATATGGTGTAGCTGCAGATAAAGGTGAATACTTTGATGGTACTCCGTTTGCTAAAGGTGACATCTTGTTGCCTACTAAAGAAGCTAATGGCGTACTTAACGCTCAAGTAAATCCAACAATTGCAGATGCAACGGTTTATAAATTCCAATTGGTTGACTCTAAAGGATTCTCTATCTTTAATTTGAACGCAGCTGTTCCCAATATGACAGAGAATGCTTTGACTACTAAGGCTCCTACTGCTAATAAGGGTATCTATGATATGGCTATTTCTTTTGCAGCTGGTGTTACTACTGAGGAAATCAATAAGGTTAAAGGTCAAGCTTTTGCTATTGCAACAAAAGATGCTTATGACAACGAAGTACTGTCTGCTTATGATGTAACGGCTACTGCAACAAAGGCTGGTACCTCTAGTTTGACAGTTAAAAAAGCAACAGTAGAAGCAGAAATTAATCAAGATTTTGACTTGAGTGCCTGCGTTGATATGGAGAATGTCATTGATGTGAAATATTTCATCGATACAGACCAGACAGCTGCTGCTGATGCTGCTAAGGCTAAGATTACAGGAACTAATATTAAGGGCGAAGTTGCTGGTAAGACAGTTGTAGTGAGTGTTAAGTATTTGACTGCTACAGGTAAAGTTGACCCTACTGCTACTAAGAAGATTTCCGTTAAGTTTATCAATCCTGCTATTGAAAATGCCTTTACTCAAGAATTGGTATTGAAAGCCGATAATAGTAAGAATGTATTGGTATTCGATTTAACTAGCTTGTTTGATAATACTACTACTGATCTTAGCTCTTATAAGATTGAGGTTGGTTATGCCAAATTTACTGTAGATGTCAAGGATGCTAATGGCACAGTGGTATTTGCAAAGGGTACTGAAGCGAAAGCTATAACAACGGGCAAAATTGTATCTGGCAATGCTACGGAAAAACCAAACGGTTATTACAAGCACACTTTGACTTACTCAGTAAATAATACAAAGGTGGTCCCTGGAACCTACGAAGCCGAAGTAACTTATGGTTCAAGCCCGAAGAATACAGTTAAGCTGACTTTGATTGTAAAAGAAGATGCTACTTCTTATGATTTCAAACCGCTGCCTCTGTACTTCAATGGTAACGCTGCTGTAGCTTATGGTACTCCTGTTAATGATAAGATCAATTACAACTTGAAGGGGCTGTTTGGTGTAGAAGACTGGACAAATGTTACATTCTCAGAAACAGTTCCTGCAGAGTATGAAAAAGACGGTGTTAAATGGACTGCTAATAAGTGGATTGTTGATGCTGAAGCTGCCAATTCCGGCGACATCATTGTAGATAAGGTGGCTGCTAAAACCGGCGATAAGACTGGTAACTTCGGTGGTGCTTACGAACCTCGTTCATTGAAGGCTATTTACACTCCGTATGGTAATACTTACTTGACAGTTGTAGAATATGACTTTACCTTGACCATTAAGTCTGCTGTATTCGAAGGTACACTTGATTATGTGAAGTATGATACAAAAGCCAAGAAGTATGTGGCAGGTACTCCTAAAGAAATTTCAGTTGCTGACGAAGAAGCAAAAATAACTTTGAAGGGAGATGAAATCCGTGGTGTTACTAAGACTAATGTAGAATATCTCGGAAATAGCGAAGCTGACAAATTTACTAAAGCTGGTGTAGAAACTGTTTCTATAGCTTTGGATGACACAGCTAAGAAGTATTTGAACATAAGTGCAGCTGGTTTCACAAATGAGATTACACTCACTCCAATTGCCGATGTTACTGCTCCTGCTACTACACTGACTTGCAACATCGTAGTAAGTGTTGTTGACGAATGGGGTAAGACTAAGACTGTCAATGTACCTGTAGTACTGAAATAAGCCGAAACAAGTTACTTCTCTTAATTTGAGGAGTCCTTGATACAATATGAATAGGAGGAAAACAATAAAACGTTTTCCTCCTATTTTGATTTTAATAAATCCACTCTGAAATTTATTTTCCATCACTTTGCTTCCACACTTCCACCCATCTCCTGCATCCCCCTATCCATCGGCATTTACCCCGCTGTGGAAGCAACCAAAAAAGGTGGAAGCAAAATTTGCTTCCACCTACTCAAAACGCTATAGTTTTACCGTAACCTACTCGTCTCTACCGTAATACCCCGTACAAGGCACATAAATCGGTTGGTTCAGTTTTCCCACATTTTCGAGCTTACCCTCGCTGCGGAGCAGGCGAATATGAAGCTGCGCAGTGGAACGCATCATCCCGCAGAGAACCTGAAAACTCTCGCGCGTAAGGAACTGATGCGTAGAGAAGTAGCCCGTCAGTCGCCTGTCAATCTCCTTGTCACTCAGCTTTTGGGAATGCTCATTCAGCCCCAGCGGTTTAACTTTGATGGCACCTATCTCATTCTTCAGCACCTGGTCGGCACGAAACTTGATGCCCTTCAGCTTAATCTTGGTGGTTTTTCGTTTGGTCGCAGCGGTCACCGGCTCCGTGCTCGTCAGTACGGGATGAAAATAGCCGATACCGTCCAGATGCACCTGCCGCCCCTCGGCAAGGTCTTCCCCCATGACGTGCGACAAGGCATCCAGTACCGCCGAGACATCAGTCTCCGTCAACGAGCTGCGTTCCTGAATTCTGCGACGCAGTTCGTCGGTAGTGGTAGAGCCGTTCAAGCGGATGCGTGGATGAAGTATCTTTTCTTCCCGCTGTTTGTCTTTTGGTTCCGGAAGTTCATACCAATCAAATAAAATTGCCATAGTTCAATGTCTTTTAAGTTGTTATATAATAAGTTTGCGCCCTATGCGGAATAGGTGCGGGGTGCGTACTTCATCCGTAAAAGCTATGGAAAGAGAGACGCCTAACGACCATGAACAACTCTGCTTACGGTCGTCAAGCGATTGCTTCATGGCCGTAAGCAGAGTTGTTCATGGTCGTTAGGCGTCATCTATTCCCTATACAAAAGTAGACAAACAAAGGGAGAAAAGCAAAGGAATGCCAGTGTTTTGACAAAGAAACTCACTTGCTTTTAACACTTCTCTGCATGAGTCGTGGAGACTTGTATCCATTTAATAATTATTCCGCAGAATGCTTGCTTTCAGCTCTTCAATGTAGTATCTTTACGAGAATTATATTTACCCAAACAAGCTGACAAACAGAATGAAAATTACCTTGATTAGAGCAGAAAAAGAGAGCGGAAAGGAAGCCCTCAGCACCCTGGAAGCGGATGCACTGATTAAAAAACTGAAAACCGAAACCAAAGCCGGACATGTATCGACCCTCCGGGCCATCCTTCCTCAACTGGAGGGTACTTGCGCCCAATACGAACATATAGACAAACTGCCACGCATCTACCCTGCCGTGGAATATAGCCGTACACAAGAGGGAGAACGGCGGATGAAGAACTATAACGGACTCGTACAACTGGAAGTAAACCGTCTGTCGGGCATTGCCGAAGCGGAATATGTAAAGCAACAAGCCGCCCTGCTGCCACAGACCTTTGCCGCTTTCTGCGGTTCCAGCGGACGGAGTGCCAAGATATGGGTATTGTTTGCCCTGCCCGACGGCACAACGCCGAAGCGGGAGAGCGATGCCACCTTGTTTCATGCCCACGCCTACCGTATGGCGGTGAAGTGCTACCAGCCCTTACTGCCGTTTGCCATTACATTGAAAGAACCTTCCCTTACCCAGAGTTGCCGCATGACTCTGGACGGATATCCATACTACAATCCTGCCGCTGTACCTTTCTGCCTGGAACAGCCCCTCGGCATGCCCGAGGAAGAGAACTTCCGGCAACGAAAACTCACAGAAAAGAATCCGCTGTTGCGGCTGCATCCGGACAGTAAAGCCTCGGACACCTTCGCCATACTCTTCGAATCAGCCCTTGACCGTGCATTCCGCGAATTGGACGGCTGGAAACGGGAGGGGGATTTACGGATACTGCTGGTGCCTCTGGCCGAACATTGTTTCAAGGCAGGCATCCCCGAAGAGGAAGTAGTCCGCCAGACATTGATGCACTATTACCGGGAAGCGGATGAATTCATTGTTCGTCAAACGATTCATAACCTATATCAAGAGCTTAAAGGCTTCGGGAAAAAGAGCAGTCTGACGCAAGAGCAGGAGAGCGTTTTCCGGCTGGAAGAGTTTATGGGCCGCCGGTATGAGTTCCGCTACAACACCGTTCTGGATGATTTGGAATACCGTCAGCGCGACTCCGTCCATTTCTATTTCAAGCCTGCTGACCAGCGTGCCCGCAGTACGGTCTCCATGAATGCCCTGAAGGAGGGTATCCGCGTATGGGACCGCGACATCAATCGTTTCCTTACTTCAGACCATGTGCCACTCTATAATCCCGTCGAAGAATACCTTTACGATACCGGCCGCTGGGACGGGAAAGACCGCATCCGGGCGTTGGCCGATCTCGTCCCGTGCCACAATCCTCATTGGCGGGAGTTGTTCTACCGCTGGTTCCTGGGCATGGTGGCACACTGGCGTGGAATGGACCGGCAACACGGAAACAATACTTCTCCTCTGCTTGTCGGTTCCCAAGGGTTCCGGAAATCCACCTTTTGCCGCATTTTGCTGCCACCGGAGCTGCGTTTCGGCTATACGGACAGCATCGACTTCAAGAGTAGGCAGGAAGCGGAGCGCAGTCTGGGACGCTTTCTGCTCGTCAACATCGATGAGTTCGATCAAATCAACATCAACCAGCAGGGCTTCCTGAAGCATCTGCTGCAGAAACCGGTTGCCAACCTGCGCAAACCCTACGGCAGCACCATCCGTGAGATGCGGCGGTATGCCTCCTTCATCGGCACCAGCAACCAGAAGGACTTGTTGTCCGACCCCGTGGCCAGCCGCCGTTTCATCTGCATTGAGGTCACCGGCCCCATCGATACAAATGTCACCATCAACTACCGCCAGCTCTATGCACAAGCTCTGAATGCCGTAGCCAAAGGTGAGCGCTACTGGCTGGATGATGCCGATGAAGCCATCTTGAAGCGGACGAACCGGGAATTTGAACAGCTCACCCCACTGGAACAACTCTTTCACAGCCATTTCCGTGCGGCAGAAGAGGATGAAGAGGGGCAATGGATGATGCCCATGCAGATTCTTTCCGCTTTACAGACAAAGACGCGTGACCGTCTGGCAATCAACAAGGTTGCCGTATTCGGGCGGACGCTCAAGAAGCTTGAAATACCGAACAAGAAGTCAAGGCAGGGGACACTGTATCATGTAATGCCGCTGGATTAAATGCTCTGCAGTAACCCCGCACAAGCATCTTCCAGAATGTCCAGCACATACTCAAAACCTTCGGAACCGCCGTAGTAGGGGTCCGGTACATGGTCGGCATGGGTAAACTTTGTACAGTATTCCGTCATGCGGTGTATCTTGCTCCATTCGGCGGTTGAAGGGGCACGATCTTTCAGGTCGTCGATGTTGCGGTCATCCATACCGATAATCAGGTCGAAGTTGTAAAAATCCTCGGTACGTACGGGTCGCGAAAGATGCGTCAGATTGTATCCACGGCGGGCGGCATGGGTACGCATCCGGCTGTCCGGCAGTTCGCCCTGGTGATAGGACAGAATGCCTGCAGAATCGATTAAAAACTCATCCGCACGTCCGGCTTCTTCTACCAGATGCTTCATGACTCCCTCTGCCGAGGAGGAACGGCAAATGTTGCCGAGGCAAACGAAAAGTATCTTCTTCATATTTCTTTAGTTACGAGTTATTTACATCGGGTCTACATCATAATACACTATCAGCGACTTGAAGCGGTCTTCCGCCACCATCTCCTTTTGCACCTGGACGAGCAGTTCGCGGGCACGGGCCATCGGGGCATTGGTTTCTATCTTCAAGACAATCTTTCGGATGAACAGGGTCTGTACGCGTGCTACGGGCGGCTTGTCCGGTCCCAGTACCCGGTTGCCGAAGACGGTGCGGAGCTTGGCGGCCATAGTCTGTGCCATGAGGTCGAGCAGGGTCTCGTTCCGGTTCTTCAGGTAGACATACACCAGGCGGTAGTAGGGCGGGTAGTGGAACATCTGGCGTTCGGCAAGCTGCCCGCCTACCATGGCTTCGTAGTCGTTGGCAATGACTTGCGGGATGATGGGATGGTCGATGCTTTTGGTTTGTAGCACCACCCTGCCGCGCTTGTTCTTCCGTCCGGCGCGTCCGGCAACCTGCGCCATCAGCTGGAAGGCGCGCTCGTAGGCGCGGAAGTCGGGATAGTTCAGCATGGTGTCGGCATTGAGTATGCCCACAATGCTGACGTGGTCGAAGTCCAGACCCTTGGACACCATTTGCGTGCCTATCAGGATGTCCGTCTTGCCTTGCTGGAAATCGGAGATGATGCGCTCGTAGGCGGTACGGGTGCGGGTGGTGTCCAAGTCCATACGGGCTACGCGGGCGTCGGGGAAGAGGGCTTTGATGTCATCTTCTATTTTTTCCGTGCCGAAGCCGCGGTTGCGCAGGTCAGTGCCCTCGCAGGCAGGGCAGATGCGGGGCAGTTGGTAGGTGTAGCCACAGTAGTGGCAGGTCAGTTGGTTCAGCCCCTTATGGTAGGTGAGGCTGACGTCGCAGTTCTTGCACTTGGGTACCCAGCCGCAGGTGTTGCACTCTATCATGGGGGCGAAGCCGCGGCGGTTCTGGAAGAGGATGACTTGTTCTTTTTGTTCCAGTGCCTCGCGGATATATTGTAGGAGCAGTGGGGAGAACGGACCGTTCATCTTCTTCTTGCGGTGCAGCTCCTTGATGTCTACGGGGATAATCTCCGGCAGTTGTATCTCTTTATAGCGTTCTTTCAGTTCCACAAGGCCATACTTGCCGGAGGTGGCATTGTGCCAAGTCTCTACAGAAGGGGTTGCTGTACCCAACAGAGTTTTGGCGCCGTACATGGAGGCGAGTACAATGGCTGCATTGCGGGCATGATAGCGGGGGGCGGGGTCTTGCTGCTTGTAAGTGTTTTCGTGCTCCTCGTCCACAATCACAAGACCGAGGTTGCGGAAAGGAAGGAAAACGGAGGAGCGGACGCCGAGAATAATGTCATAGTCTGCTTCCGACAGCTGCTTCTGCCAGATTTCCACCCGTTCGGCATCGGGGAACTTGGAGTGATAGATGCCCAGTCGGGAGCCGAATACGCGTTGCAGGCGCTCTGTGATTTGTGCAGTGAGAGCTATTTCGGGCAGGAGATAGAGCACCTGCTTTCCTTGCCGGATGGTTTCTTCTATCAGATGAATATAGACTTCGGTCTTGCCGCTTGCCGTGACACCATGTAGCAGGCAGACGTTCTTGCTTTGAAAATTCTCTAAGATGGAGTGATAAGCGCGTTGCTGGTGCTCGTTCAGCGGGTTGACGGGGATGACTTCTTTGAGGAGTGCTTTGTCTATGCGACCTATTTCCTGCTGGTAGACTTCGAATACACCACGGTCCACAAGACCGTTGAATACGGCAGGGGTGGCATAGGTGCGTTGCAGCAGTTCGGCTTTGGAGACTTCTTTTATATCTCGTCCGCTGAGGTAGCCGGAGAGTTCCAGATATTTCATCAGCAGGTCCAGTTGCTTGGGGGCACGGCGCTGCAACTCGTCGAAGAAGATGTGCAGGCGGTGTTCGTTGCGGGCGGCGGCGGTGAGGCGTACACGGGTTTCGGTCTTAGGCTTGTAGGTGCGGCGCAATTCTTCCTTTACGAAGATGGCCTCTTTGTCGAGCAGTGACTTGATGACAGAAAGTATGTTCTTGATGCCGGTCTCCTTCTCCAGTTTCGTCACGCATTGCTCCGGGTCGGCAGAGAGCATATCCAGTATCTTCTGTTCCTTCTCCGGCAGGCAGACATCGGATTCGAAATCGGGGTTGTACTCTACGATTGTTTCGCTTTCCAGCTTCAAGCCAGAGGGTAAGGCAGCTTTGTAGACGTCTCCTTGCGTGCAGAGATAGTAATCGGAGAGCCATTCCCAGAACTTGAACTGCCGCGGAAGCAGTATCGGGCGGGCATCCAGCAAAGCGGACACTTCCTTTACTTCGTATTCGGTGGGGGCACAATAGTGCACGTTGCGCACGATGGCTGTATAGTATTTCTTCCGTCCGAATGGTACTACCACCCGGCAACCAATCTGCACTTCATCCGCCCACTCGTCGGGCAGGGAATAGGTGAAGCAGCTGTGCAAAGGCAAAGGCAATATGACGTCGGCAAACTTTTTCATCGTGGGGACAAAGATAGTGGAAAGTGGAGGGAGAATGAAATGAACGGGGGCATTTTTTATGCTGAGGAGAGGAGGAGGCTGTTGTGGATTTGGGATGAAGATAAGGGGGGGTATGGGTATTACAGATTTTATGGGTAGGATGGGTGTAGAGGTATGGGGAAACTGGTGTAAGCGTTTTATAAGCTTTGTTCGATGTATTAAAATAAGAGTGAGTTAGTTATGGTAAAACTATGGCATTTTGAGTAGGTGGAAGCAAATTTTGCTTCCACCTTTTGGAGTTGCTTCCACAGCGGGGTAAATGCCGATGGACAGGGGGATGCAGGAGGTGGGCGGAAGTGTGGAAGCAAAGTGAGGAGAAAAAAAGTTTCTGGAGAAAAAAGGAGAAATTTAAGATGGATTTTCAAATGAACAGGTAGAATCTACAGGAATCCAAGTCATACCTTCATGCCGATAAACTGGAAGTACATACAGAGATTCAATATACTTTCTCCTTCCTTCCCTTTGCCAATATTTTAGTTCATCCATGATGATTGGATCATTAAAAAATAAAACGACCGGCGAAGTGGATGATTCTATCTGATATTTCTTTAGCAACTGCTGAAATTCTCCATCTGACAATACTGAGTAATAGATAGATTTACACCTAATTAGAGCAGTCAATGAAAATACTCTATTTGATATTATGGACTTAGTCTTTCCAATCAAACTATCATCAGGGAATAATTTCTTTCCTTGTTGGTTCATTGAAAAAATTGTTTGCGACGCATTTTTGTCATGCCTGAAAAATATCTTTTTAACATTCCTCATACTATTCAAATCAGCATTGTGTGACATTTTCAGAGCAAAGCCATTTTGAGCTCCCGGGCGATTAAAAAAATTCAGTCCTATTGGCTCCATTTTATAACTATTTAACTCGGAATCGTCCGTATAAATATAAAATACACCATATAGCTGCTGGGATTCATCGATTGGGCTGTAGATATCGTTCACTGCATCATACGAAGTTGTAGCAAAAAACGCACTTGTCCACTTATCGTTGGTGAAGTCTAATAAATTTGTAGAAATACCATAATGTTGCGCCAAACCTTCGTAATTAATTGACAATTTTATAGGGGCTTTTATTTCACGATGGCGCAATGTATTAAACATCAAATCATTTATTACAGGATGGGATTCCAATAATAATTTAAACTCCTGAAACTGCAAATTAGAAAGCAATCGTTTTTCTTCTGTATCTTCTCTATATAAAGAAGGTCTACATGAGTCATAATATACACTTTGTCCTCTAAAGTAAGTACCATGCCATTTTCCCATCGGGACTAAAACCGATTCATTAGATTCTGTTTCTTTTATCATAACGAAATATGTCCCAGGGCGGATAGATCTATTTAATATTGTTCGACGCAGGGGGCTAAATGAACTTATCTTTTCTTCTTCTGTTTCCGCAATAGCCTCAACAATATCGATAATTGTAGGATAGGCAGATATATTTGACGGGGTCGGTAACTCCTGATAAGCTGGATTTGTTAATACATCTTTCATGGCTTGTCTATTTTATGAGGTTCATTCAAATGAACAAGATTTCTGATTATTTCATGAGCCTGATTTGTTTTTTCTAATTTCAAATACACAAAACAACGCTTAACAGCCGCTTGATAAATCAAAAATAAATCTCTGCAATCAACAGCCAAATCTTCTGCTTCCCTGAAACAGTCAATAGCAATATAATACTTCTCATTAAACAAATGAATACATCCTATGCGATATAAAGATTCAGACTCCAATGATTTATTATAGATTTTCTTTGCATAATGTATAACCTCATTAAGATATGACAACGCTTGTTCATAATCTTGTAACTCATAAAAATATATTGAGATAAACCGTGCAGCCTTTGCTGCACCCTCATAATCATCATTCTTTTTTGCTAAAGAAAATGTATCAAAAAAGCAGATAATCCTTCCGATTTACTACCTAATCGCATCAAGCATAATGCTTTTTCTAAAAATCCGGTATAATTATATTTATAAGATTTATCTTGCGCTATCAAAGCTTCGAAATAACATAAAGCCTCTGCGTCCTTTTTTAACAAAATCAGTAATTGGGCAATATAATTATTAATATAATTAATCGCTTCTTGATTCTTCACTAATGGCAATGCTGCCTCTAAATCTTTTATTAAAAACTCAGCTTCAATCTTATTTTGTGACCGAAGCACTGTTTCTACTCTATCCAACAAGACGTTTATCTCTTCCACATTCATATTTGATAGTATTAAGTGTTAACATTGCAATGTTATAATAACGTTGCGATAAAGATAAGAAAATATACAAATAAAGACAAGAAAAAGTTATGTCAAAATACTGGCACAACCTTTTTTATGTTTCTATAATTGTGAACTTTGTCAAGTAAGGCTGTCTTTGTTAAGTAGATGGCAGAAAATAATTATGTGCACCTACTTACTACAACTAAAGTTTCCTACCCCTCCTTAAATAGCTTGAAGAGGGGTGGATTATCTTCCAAGCTGCATGTATTCAGTGTTTTTTATAATAGAGACATCAATTGAACATTGGTCGCTTCTTTAACACTTGGAATCTTTTCTCCGCAATGTTTACTTTCGGTGCTTTGATGCAGCTTTTACAAGAAATACATTTAACGAAAACAAGACAGAAAACAGAATTAACTGATTAATGGATTTTGTGCCGAACACTGGGTGTGAGTAAGTAGGTTACGGTAAGACTTAGACGTTTTAAGCAGGTGGAAGTGTGGAAGCAAAGTGAGGAGAAAAAAGTTTCTGGAGAAAAAAAGGAGGATGTTCCCATAGAACATCCTCCTTTTGATTTTATAATTGTCTATTCAGACAATTTTCTACTACTCGGATTATCTAGTAGCTTGTTTACGTGTGATAGTTACGTTGTATGCATACTCACTAGTACCCCAGTCGTGAACGAACTGCAGAACCACATTTACTGTATGAGTAAACTCAGTACCTGTCGGGAGTGCAATACAAGTCAGCTTACCTGTTGTAGAATCTACCTTGAAGTATTCATCTTTGTCTGTTCCGTTGGACATAATGTAGCGGAGACCGGTTGTAACAGACTTCTTGTACAAAGCAGCACGAGTAGTGACTTCTTCAGCATTGAATGTAGTTCCATTGAATGTAACAACTTTCTCACCTGCATAGTCTTTCAATATCAGATTCTTCCAGAAGTCTTCAGCCTTAGTCTTAGTGCCAGCTACAGAATTTTCAATCAATTGCTTCAAAGTAATTTCTGTATCCTTGGCCAAGTTCGGATCGTTGAATGCTTTCAGTGCAGCACCACCGGTGAAATCTGCTATCGGACGAGCTACAGTCCATAATTCTTCTGCATCAGGTTTACGGTTCTTGTCAGTAGCATCGTAACCATTTGCATCATAAATATCAACTTTCAGATTGCCAACCTTCTTGATATCAATCGGAGCAGTGAATGCTATTCTCCATTCTCCATTTGTACCTTCTTCAACTACCAATTGGTTGTTCTTCATCAATTCTTGTACAAATGCATTCTGCTTGTCTTTATTCAATTCGAATACAGCCTTAGCGTCAGCAGGAGTGACATTGTACATCTTGGCAAAGTTCTCAGACTTGATACCGAAGTTACCATTAGCAGCATCACTCCAGTCACCAATGATTGTACGTGTATTGTATGCATCCTTGATAGAAACAGCAAATGTGCGATTTACAGAAACTTTATTCAGAGTCAACATAAAGAATTTCTTGTCATAGTAGTTGTCAACTGCATAAGGAGCACCATTTTTCCAGCCACCATTCCAAACAGAAACATCTTGGTTGTCGCTAACTCTTTCAGCCGTAGGTGATACATAAAGAGTTGTCTCTGCCAATTCTACCTTTGGCCCTACAACCAGGAATAAAGAGTCTTTGTCTGCATTGTCACCACCGTTTCTGTAGTACAGGTAGATATCTCCTGCGCCAACATTCAAATTATCAGAATTCAAGGCAGAACCAACATTCTGCATGTATGCTTTACCGTCTGTCTTAGAAAGTTGCGTGTATGCTTTTGTTTTAGTATCGTATATAAAGAGAGGTAACAGATGATTTGCAGCTGCGTTATTGTTACCAGCCACAAGGTCGCGTCCACCAATTTCAGACTCAAACTTACGAACATTCAATGCAATGACAGTTTCTTTGCTGGCATTATAATTCATTGTCAGAGTACCTTCGTTCGGAACCAGCTCAATAGAATCATATGTATATGGGTCTTCAGTCTTACGAATAGCTTGAATAGGGAATGTATTTTCAAATACATAGTCAGCAACACCTTCAACTTGTGACTTCACAGTTGTTGTAAGTTTTATTGCTGCATATTCATAAATGGCAGATGCTTGATATTGTTCTTTTACAGAAAGAATACCATCGTTGATTTGGAAGATACCTTGTTTGGATTTTATTTCCTTGCCATTCAACATGAATTTAGTATCGTTTGGCAACAACTCAAATTTCTGAGTATACTCAAGACCTATTTCAGACAATTCCGGTGTACCGGCTAAGTTAGACATATAGGCATTGATAGAGTCATTCAAATTATAGGATTCATTATAAATAAATGAATCTTTCTTGGGATGCTTTTCATCATAGGCACCAGGTAAATCAAAAGGCCAGCCGTTCTCAGCTCTGTGAGAGTGGGCTGCAAAAATCCAGTCTGTATTTACCCAACTTGATTTGATGCTAAAATAGTCAGAAGAAGAAGTGTATTGCTTATACATGGTGACATCCAAAGAAGACATATACATTTGTCCATCTACGATATTTTCCTTAGCAATCATCTTCACTGACAGAATACCATTATTCAATTCAGGAGTTCCTTTCACACTCCAAACCGGAGTATCAACAGCACGTGTTTTATAAGAATCAGAGAAGAAGTATTCAGCATCTGTTTGACTATATTGATTAGGCCAAACTTTAAATTCAGCGACACCCGGTATGGCAGCAAACAATTTGAATTCTTTGGCAGATTTGTCATAAGAATAGAGTTGATAAGCATTAACATCTGCTTTTTCACCTAAACCGGTTACAACATCTACCAGACGGAAAGGCTCTTGAGAATTTTCCGGATCGAGTATTGGGTTGTTTTTCCAGTTTTCGCTATTGTATTCTTCATCTTCTCTGGTTGCCTTTCTGTATTCCCACCCAGAGCCATCAGCCTTTTTGAACCAATTATAAATATCTAATTTAGCAACCTCAGAGCTACCAACAGTTGAATTATCCGCATAGGGCTTTCTGAAAGCAATGCTCTGTAAACCGTTGAAAGCAGAGCCTTCCATTAACAAAGTATATGACTGACCGCCAATAGTAACCTGCATGGTTCCATCCTTTTCATTGTAAATCATTGAAGGAACGTTAGCATTGTATTTGAATGAAGTCTTATACTCTCCAATGCAGATATAACCCTCTTCGTCTACCTTCACGTAGTTTCCGATAGCTGCTTCAACATCGGCCTCCGAACCTGCAGCCTTGATTTTCTCGCCTGCGTCATTCAGCACATATTCGTAGGTTGCACCTTCGTCTACGCTAATCATCCAGTAGCTCTCGGCATCTACCTTGAACTTCGGAACGATTGTAGCCCCGGTTTCACCCTTCGGGCCTTGAATACCCTGAAGTCCTTGCTCACCTTTTTCGCCTTGAGCACCATTCTTGATAGTTAAAGTTTCGCCACCGGTAAAAGTCAGTAAATAACCACCCTCAACAGGAGCATAACTTTCGATGAATTTCTTGCCATTGATTGCAGCAAGGATGTCATCAATCTGTTTTTTGTTTGCATCGATCTGCTCCTGCAAGCCATCGATGTCATCATCATAGTCCTTACAAGAAACAAATGTACTTGTGGAGCCAACCATTAAAGCTCCAAACAAGATTGCACTTAGAAACTTTTTGTTCATAATTGAAAAACTTTAAATTTATAAATTTAAAAA
>OIEH01000776.1_pt1 | contig 15364 bp, 15 predicted proteins | sample 1604811 | NCBI WGS metagenome assembly OIEH01 (sample SAMN01760945, study PRJEB22395) | human gut metagenome | reverse complement strand
GACTAATGAGTGAGATTAAAGCTAATTTTGATTTGGCTATTAAAATGATTGAGTCCGGCGAGGCGGACCAATCTATTATTGATGCTGAAAATAATTTATAGCATGATCAACTAATAGTTTATTGAAGACATCACTCCTATGTTGTTTTCCATAGGAATAAGTCATCATGAATTTTACAGTAACCCTTATCAATATTGTCTTACGGCTTATTTCTATTCTATCCTTTATTTTACAGTAACAAATCAATATAAATTATTTATTCTAATTTTCAACTGTTAATGTCAAACTGTTAATGTTAATGTCAATTTTACTAAACTTTTAAAAAAATAGCCATTATATATAAATCTTTATATATTATAAATAATAAATTATATAATAAATTAAGTGGAGGACATTAATAATGGCAGATTCTATTATTTTACTTGAAGAGAGAAAAGAGGTCACAACTTTCTTGTTGGATGAAGGTACCATCACTGCAACCACCGTTACAACTCCGACTGGTGAAACTCCCGGATATGAGTATTCCGGAAACAAAATCAAAGTCGATGATGCCGTAACATTATCTGCAAACTCAGATATTGGAAAACCAACAGTTAAAAAATACACTGCCGCCCAAGGTGAAATCATTTTAGGTGTTGCAGTTAACGATCCAGTTACTATGACTGGTGGGAGAAGAAAAACCTCAATATTGGTATTAGGACATTTATTCAGATTAAAATTAGCTAGTGGATTATCAAACATTGCCGTTAATGATAGAATAGCTTTAAGCAGTACTGGAGCTATCAAATCTGATGATGGAGAATTTATTGCAATGCATCCAGTGGAAAGTTCAGACGATTACAATTACATTGAAGTATTCAGGCCATACGACATAACCTAAATGGAGGACAATTAAGAATGATTACAAAAGGAAATGATACCAAAGTACAAAATGAAGTAATAGCTCAAACTATTACTGATGAATCAGCTAAAAGATTGAGATTGGCAAGATTATTTCCAAAACAAGAAATTAAAGAGAATTCTGATTACTATACTTACTTCAGACAAAACATTAATCTTGATGAGGCAATTAAACGTGGTCTTCTAGGTGAGGCAAAAGACCTTGCGCCTGGAGCATCACTTCAGGAACTCAATATTAGAAAACCTGTAACAGACACCATCAGCATTGATACTGTAGGAGGCGTCTTGAATGTCAATAAGGATGTCTTTGACAGTGACAGAATCTCATTTGAAGATTTACTTGCAGATGTGGCAACACTTATTGCAAATAAAATCGAATATAACATCTACGATACTATCGTTAACTCCCCTAAGGTTCCAACCTACAATACTACTCAAACTGAAGATACAATGGAAGCTTTCGGTCAGTTTGTTATCAAAGCACAGGAAGCATTCAAAGGAAAATCAGGAGCTGGCGCCGATTTAACAATAATGGTTGAATCATACAGGACATTAAGCTACATCAAACAATTAGCTTACATCTCCAACAAGTCAGTACAGCCAATAGAAGAGATTCAATCCTACTACGGAGTGGATAACATTGACTTTTTGGGAACAACTCATGCCGACGGCGGATCAATGCTTGGTGAAAAGGACTACATTGCATTCGATATCAGAAATGCGCCATTAACAGTATTGTATTCCAAATCTTCAGGAACTACTGTTGCGCCCATTACATCTGATCCGGAAATTGCTGATTTCTATCCAATCATTGAAATCATGAGAAAGGATATCTATGATGAATTGCCTCAATATACCAAGCTGTTCATACAAAGTAAAGTCGGTATTTTATTAAACAAACCGCATCTTGCATTGACAGGTACATGCAGACCATAAGGAGGAATTATTGATGCTTACAAAAGGAAATGATGCAAAAGTTCAAGACGAAGTGATGGCACAGATTGTTGCTGACACTTCAGCCAAATGGATGAAATTCACAAGACTGATTCCAAAGCAGGAAATTGAGGAAAATTCCCAATACTACACTTACATGTCACAAAGAGTCAATATTGATGAGATAATTGATAAAGGACAGTTAGGCGAAGCTAAAGACATTGCACCTGGAGCAACCCTGCAGGAATTAAACGTAAGAAAACCTGTCAGCGATACAGTATCCATTGACACTATCGGTGGAGTGCTCAATGTCTCAGCACAGATGCTTGATTCCAATTTAATCAGCGTACATGACATGTTGCAGGACGTTGGTATCCTTATCGGCAGAAGCATTGAACAGGCAGCCATCAACATGATTTTAAACAATGATAAAGTTGCTACCTATAACTATACTGCAGGCGATGACAGTGGTGTTACAATCCTTAAGGCTCAGGAAAAATTCAAAGAGTCAGCTGGAAGCTATTGTAACTTAAACAGCATGGCAGTCAACTACAAGTCATTGACAACCTTAAAATCAGACATGTTTGCAAATAACAAACAGGTTGAACCGGTAGAGGCCATAAAATCATATTATGGTGTGGATAATATCGATTTGCTTGGAACTGCAGTCTGTGACGGGGGATCTGAAATTGCCGATAAAACTTACATTGGTATGGATTATCAAAACCCCGGAATGAAATTGCTATACTCAAGAATTTCAGGAACAACCGTTGCACCGCTTGGCCCCGATGGAGACGTATATGATTTCTATCCATTAATCGAATTCATGAGAAAAGACATTCGTGATGAATTACCAATGTATACAAAGCTGTTCATACTTACCTCTGTCGGTGTGTTGATGAATGCACCTAACAGAATCATCAAAGGTAAATTCAGAGCATAAAACCATAATATAACTCCTAAATATATGACCCTTTCGTTAGGGATGCGTGTAGGGATAAAAGAATATAAAATCCCAGTTGGTGAGGTTTTTAATTGCTTTTTATCACCAACATCTTCTGCTAAGGGTTTTTAACTCCAAATCCTTGACAAGTGGGGATTATCACCCTTTCCCCACTTTAAATATTTATTTAAGAGTAGCTATATTATATACTGGAGACTATAAAATGAAATTAATTCTAGATAGTGAAAATTCACATCCAACAACAATAACCGTCAAAGGTAAAGAAATAACTTTGCTTCTGATTGAATCAAGCATATTAATTGACAGTTCTCAAATAGCTAAGATATTTGACAAAAAGGAAAAAACAGTAGCTACTAAAGTTCAGAAATCTAAATTGGAGAAATACGAAACAGATAATGTAAAGATATTAAAGAATTACGGACTGATGCATCCTGATGCAATCAAACCAAGACCATTCTATGATTTAAGGCAGATGCTGGAAGGACCAGCTTATTACTACTTCAAAAAAGAAGATGAAGTTGATTTAATTGATGTTATTGTTAGAGTAGCTATTGGAAAACATAGGGAATGGATTCATAACAGAGATATCGATAAATTCGAGTAATTAAAATCTAATCGTTAATGTTAACTTGTAAATCAACTATCAATACTTATTTTTCTATACCTACCTATTGCGACTTGTTTCACTCGTCGCAACCTGTCCAACAGAGTTGGACAGCTTATTTTGTAAATATCATTATCATAAAAGAATTTTGATTTCACCACAATATTTATATATGACTACAATTAAACTATATGTAACTACATTTAAAATGTAAATACATTTTTAGTGTAATTACATTAATTATCATAGGTGAGTCAATATGAAAGAAGTAAAAGTTGAATATGTAAATCTTGATGATGATAGAACTATCGAAGATTTAGAAAAAGAACGTGAAGAATTAGAAAATAAAATATTTAGTGAAAAATATGAAAAATATGAAAATGAAGATTACAAAGAAGATGATGAGTTTAAAGAACTTATATCAAAATTAAAATCAGTTAATAAAGTGCTTGAAGAGAAAAAAGAAATAAAAGCTTTCGGTAGAGTGTTAACTCAAGAAGAAAGAGAAAAACACTATGAAGAATTAAGCGAACAAGCTAGCAAATATGCTGAAGAACAAGCAAGGATGGATGAACTAATAGAGAAACATGACAAAAGAGTAGATGAAATGCAAAAAGCATATGATGATTTTATAAAGTCAGATGAGGAACTAGATGAAATAGATGATCAAATTTTTCCAAAAAAACAAATAACTGTTAAACTATTCCCAAATGCCCATAAGAAATTAAAAATGATGGCAGCATCAAGAGACACCACATTAGATAAAGTAGCAACATCAATTGTAGAAGATAAAATTTTTAGCATGGATATTGTTAAATATGTTGCAGATGAATTTGAAAATGCACATAAAATGTTTGTACCGGGATTTGATGATTATGCAACAGCACGATATGGTGGAGAGCAATGGGAGGATCATGGTAAAAAACTTTATGATACGCATAATAAGCTATTAAAAAAAGGTAATCCTAGGAAAAGAATTAATGTTAAAGTATATGATGAAACTCACATGAAACTAAGAATAATGGCTGCAATTCAGAATAGGTCTCTAGATAATATTGTTAGTGAAATCATAGAAGTTGAAATAGGCGAAAGTATTGAAATTGATCCAGATAAATTAATGGATGAAATAATTGAGTTTAAAGAAAATGAAAAATAGTCATGTTAATGTTAATTCATTAACATACTATTGAACATATAATTTTATTCTAACCATGGAATGCCTTTGACATTTGGAACTACATCACGATAAAGTGTATCTGAAGCTTCTTCTAATTTATTGTTACAAATTAGGTTGCCAATTTCAACTAATTCAAATCCTTGTTCTTGGGTAATTCTAACAGTAGAGTCATTATCTATATAAGATGTTTCTGAAAATCTATTTATGTCATAGAATTTTCGATAATCTAATGCAAGAGCTTTGATATCTTCCTTGAACATCACATTAAAGTTTTTATAGCTTCTTTTAAAAACTTTTTTTAATGATTCTTCTTTTGTTAAATTGAAATAAAAATTTCTAATATTTGTAACCCGCTCTAAAGAATCACCCAATGATATCAATAAATTGATTTTTCTACTATTGTTCCTTAAAAAGATATAACGGCTGTAAATTTTAGAATAAACTTTTTTTGCAAAAAGATATTTATCATTACAATTATCCGTGGATTGCACATATTTCCAATTTATCTTATTATTTGAAGAATTAGTAATTTTAATCCTTGTATAATTAATGTTATAGATATTTGCAGTATCAATGATATGATTAAACCAGATATTGAATTTTTCTTTATCCATATTATCAGTTGTTAACATATAATGCATTAATACTAATTTTTCTTCCATCACTACAAGTTCTCTTTGAAGTTCTAATTTGAGTTTTTCTTCAGGATATTCTACAATCATTTAATACACCTTACAAACCACTTCAAACAATATGGATTTTTATAGTTTAAACAATAGCTTTATGTCTACTAGTAAATAATATGCTTGTTCTTGTTAATGTAAATTTGCAATAATTTTATTATCTTGTTTATATAAATAATATAATATGTCAGATAATAAATCTATTAGTTGGACAAGTTATTGCCAAGGTATGAATTCAATCGCCTACTGGTTACTCCAAAACAAAAAGAAGTACAAGAAACGAGACTATTATCAAATATTAACCTTGAAAGGTAACTGTAAGGATATTGAAAAGAAAGCGAAGAAATTAGGAAACAATAAGCTAGTTGCAATGTATACTATGGCGTTAATCAAAGACAATAAGTCATTAGATTTCCTTCCAAACTATGTAACATTAAAAGACGGAACTCAAATCGATAAGGCTGAATATGTAGATATGGCCATAAGGACAGAAGCCTACATTAAAGCAAATAAAAGACTTCCAGCTATTGTATACAGAATGTCAACCCTACCAGACTACATAGATTCCACAATGAAGCTATTTACCAATACATTCAACTTCAAAGGAAATACTATTGATGAAGCTCTAGCTGTTATAGCAAAGAAGAAATTATACAGTAAATACTTTGATTCACAAAAAACAGATAAGAAAACAATTAATGATGCTAGTCAAGGCAAAGGTTCCAACTGTGTGGACTGGGGACAAGTGTATTACAGAATTGCTAAAAGTTTAGGCTATGATGTGCAGTTTGTCCATGTTAAATGCAGAGTATCTGGAACAGGCCACATCAGATTAAGACTCAGACATAAAAAACATACTGAGGGTAACTGGATTAATAGAGACCCTGCTGCAGTGGCAGATACAACTTCTGGAAATGTCAAGTCAATATGGTGTGATGACGGCTATCTTATAGCATATGATCCATCTTGGATTTTCACAGATTTATATTCAAGTTAACAGTTAATGTTAACTCTTTTTATTTTTTAATGATTACAACTTAATTTTATTGACATGTATTCTTTTAATTAGATTTTCTAATTGAATATCGCCAATACATCCTACTTGTAATTTTACCTCACATACCTCAATGACAACATTACAAAATTCTTCTATACTTGCATTAATCTCTGCGATTTTTTTAGAAACTTTATTATGCTTAATACGGTTGTTATCATCAGTATACTGATAAATATGAATTAATTTGATAATTATTTTATTATCGATATATTCTACATCGAAATAATAATCCTTAGCGTCTATATCAATATGTCCATTATCTCGAACTTCCCTACATGGTTCTAAGATTGTACTTAATTTTATCATATAAATCACTAATGTTGGTTTTGATTAAGTTAATTGAGTTCCCATTCAAGTTCATTAACAGTGCCTTCAAATTTGTTTAGTAATGCAATGTTAATATTTAACCTAATTAAAACATCAAATTGTCCTTTAATTTTATTTAATTCCATTTTTTCAACATCAATCATGAAAAAGTTGAGTTTATCCAGCATATTATTTAATTCATTGGATTTTATTTTTCCATTAATTTCCACATCAATTTCATCCTTTTGAGTTCTAGAATAAGACACAATTACCTTATTATTTGTTTTAATTATTTTTTTAGGTTTTTTAGATTTTTTAGGTTTTTCAGGAATATCAAAATCATCAGGAAGTTTAATATACTTTTTAGCTTTATTATAATCTCTTATTCCCCACATAAGATTATTATTTACAACTTCTTTATAAAGTTCATAAATATTTCCATTTTTTATGGAAACATGTTTGCCATTAACATTTCTTTGATAATAAAAAGAATCGGCAACTATTGAAACCCAAGCAATACCTGTTTTACTTGCTTGTGTAGGATTAAAACGACTTTCATACTCTTCAGGTAGAGGATTTAAGATGCCTGTATCTTCACTAGTTTCAATAAATGGAGAATAGATATTCTTAAGGAATTTCTCAGCTATGTTAAAGTCACGAACCCCCCATGGCTGATTATGTTTAATCACAGTTTCATGTAACTTGAAAATATCACTTTCACTGAAAGTAATGGTATTATTTTTAATATTTCTTTGATATGTCCATGTGACTCCATTATAACTAATCCAAGCAATACCACTTTGATTCATTTGTTTTGGATTAAAATTATTGGCATATTTTTCATCTAACGGAGTTAAGATTTCTTTAAAATCATAATCTCCATCAGTAGCTGGTTCAACACGGTTTTCTTTTATGAAACTATTGCAGGTAACTATATCTGAAAAGTGATAATTATCGGTTAATTGATTTTTAACCAGTAAATCATATTCCATTAATAATTTAACTTTGGAATTGGCTACAAGTTCATTTTCAAAGTATTTGTATAAATCAGTAGCTGAAAATTCAGCACCAAAACCATAAATGTCAATAAGTTCCTCTAAATCTTTTGCGGCTGCAATTAGTTTTTCACAGTCTTTACAGTAGTCTTCTGGAGAATAGGTGGTATCTTTATAATTAGCAAAATTTGAAATGTCTAATTTTTTACCACATTTTTTGCAGGTCTTTTTAATTTGTAGGGAAGTATGCTCGCCAGTCATGTTCCAACCTCTATGATTTTAAATCATCAACAGTATAGTCAGTATTCAATTTCTTATTAACGTTTTTCAATCTTTTTTCAAACCATTCATCACTATATTCACTAACTTCAATTGGAGGATTAGTATAATATAATTTAATGGCTTCTAATTCACGATTATAATCTTTAAGCTTTTCTAAGCAATAACAAATCCTTTGATAAAATTTATAGAAATTAAATTCCTTTTCATCAATAATCTTTTTATAATGAGTTATAGCTAGTTCATAATTTCCTACTCTTTCATAAACACGCCCAATCTCTTCTAAAGCATATCTTTCTTGACGATAATTAAAATACTCATCAGTTATAACTAGAACAGTATTATCATTTAGTTTCATGAATTTGTCTGCTAAAAATTTATTGGATTTACTCTCATTTAAAGCTCCATGCGATTCATAGTACTCAAACCATTCATTTACTTTATATTCATTAACATCCCCTTTTTCTAAGATTTTTCTTACCTTTTCGCTGAACCATACAAATTGATATCTGTTTAAATAAGTCTTGCTGTGGAATAATTTTTTAATGTTTATTAAATTAGTATGATAATCCTTTGTTTTGTCATATATGATTGTTAACTGCCTGTAAGGATACCAATCATTTGCAAAATAGGTATTATTGCATAAATATTTGTAATATCTTATTGCATCACTTGTTTGTTTATTTCGAGTTAATAATTTTCCATATTGTATTAGGATATTTTTTCTTTTCAAGTTTTCCAATTCATTTAAATTTGGATCATATTCATAAATTGGAGGTTTAGTTAAGTTTAATTCATCCAGGTTAAAAGGAATTTCGTATACATATTTATTTTCGAAATCTGAAGCCTTTGGATATTTTCTTTTCTTAGGTTTCTCTTTTTTAGGCTTTTTATTTTCAAGTTCAGCTATGCGTTTTAATAAATCTTCCTTTTCTTTTTTCAAGGCTTTAATTTCATCTTTTAACTCTTCAGTTTCAGATTTAGGGTTTTTAATACTTTCAACATCTTGTAATCTTTTTTCAAACCATTCATCACTAACTTTAGTTCTAGTTGATTCGCCATTCATGTACTTATTGATAAGTCTTAATTCATTATCATAATCATTGAATCTTCTGTAAGCCACGCACAGCTTCTGGAAGTAACCGTATCGGTTATAACCTAAATCATCAATCATATGATTCAATAAATCAATATATTCCTTGTATCTCTTTTGTCTATTTAATTCAGTGCATCTGACTTCATATTCATATTGCTTTTGTTTATTATCATATTCTTCTTCACTGACAACAATAATTTCTCCCTTTCTTTTTCTAATTCTATCAGCAATAGGTAATGGAGTGTTTGCTTTATCTTTATTGGCAATTGAGTGAGTTTTAAAATAATCTGCTAATGAATCAATTTCTTCAGGAGTTATATAATCTTTTTCTGATAATGTCCTTAGTTTATTCCTGAACCATAAAAACTGATGGTTATTGCAGTAAATGCCAGTTTTAAAAAATGTTTTAATGATATCTGTCTTTTTATCAAATTCTTTAGTTTTTTTATACATTAAAACTAATCTTCTATATGGCCAAAAGTCATTGATGAAATATTCATGTGTCAAAAGCCCATTATAATATTTGATTGCTTCTTCAGGTTCAGTTCTTTCTAAATCCAAACCTTTATCCTTCATTTGGTATTTATCAATATAATTAGCCATATACTCACCCTAATTAATGTGTTTAACACAACTTAATATTAGTTTTATATTTGATATTTTATATTTGTTTATGTTAAACTATTGATGCCGGAGCCAGATTATATTTATAAAATTATATATTGCTTTCACAACATAATAATAACTAGTTAATACTATCATTAAAGAATATTAAACTGGGTGAAAAAACATTATGTTCTGTCCGAATTGTGGTATGCATAAAAGCAATTGTATTTGCGGATATTATGATAAACCAACTGAAAATAATAAGGAACCCGAAGAATCACCGATTGATTCTCCTTCTAAAATTCAAAAAACAAAATCAATCGATAGCTATAATATAAAACCTAATTTTAATGATGTAAAAGATGTTCCAAATCAAACAACAGAACATTCTACTGGAGAAATACAATTTAAAAATTATGCTCGAGGTAATCTGGAGTTTATAAATGTCAGCACCAGAATAAATAAAAAATCAGACAGGCCATTATTCCTCTTTGAAGATGAATACTATAAAAGTGAGGAATTTGTCATCAAATATTATAATTCCAATGGATATGATGCATTCTTTAGTGAAAATGATCCATGGAAAAGATTATTAAGAACTCTATTTAAGGATATCTTTAAAGAATTTAAAAAGATTTCCAAACAAAAAGGATACCGATCTGGTTTTTATGACAATGAATTTTTCATGATTTGTCAAGATGAAATAAACGATAGAATCCATTATTTAAAAAACACCAACCTTGTTGATGAAATTGAAAGAAATAAGGTTAGAGCCCGATCAAAAAATAAAATTCTTAAAATTTGTGAATTATTAGACGATGATCAGATATTGTCAATTTTGTATTATATGCTCCAAGACTATACTAACAGAATAAGAGGATTTCCAGATCTATTGGTTTTCAATGATGAAGGATTCTTCTTTTGCGAAGTTAAAGCAAATACTGATGTATTATCAGCCTATCAAGTTAGAAACCATGAAAAATTATTGAATACTGGAATTGATGTCTGTCTTTTTTCCATTAACAAATCCCAATCATTTATCAAAGAAGAAAAATGGAAATACTTCAATGAAGATTTTTATGATGTAGACAACTTCAAAGAAAAGTACGATTTTAAAGTAAAAACGGCCAATAAGATTCATGAAGAACTTAAAGATTACCAAATTGATGAAATAAAAAATAAATTCTTCAGTACTTATGATTTAGATATTTATATGGGATTTTTAAACATAATGAAAGATTATCCTCTCAATAAAAAAGTAGACATCCTTAAAAATATTGATGAAATTATCCTGAATCAAGCTAAAAAGGAAGGCGCTAAAATTAGAAACCTTCGCTATCTATCAAAAGGAATGTATTATGAAGAGAGAGGATTATATTTGCAAGCTATTGAAGAATATAAGAAGGCAAATGATTTTTATGGATATAATCAGTTATGCATCTGTTATAGAAAGATTAAAGACTATGAAAATGAAGTTAGTTTAACATATGATGCAATAAATAATATTTCAGGAATTCCCTCTGACTGCAAAGTATATTTCAAAACTAGAGCTCAGAGATTTACAAAAAATAAAAAACGCATAGAAGTTTTTAAAACCAATAACAAATGCCCAGTTTGCGGAAGTAATGAAGTAGTTGTTGTTCTTCAAAGAAGAAACAATCTAAAAATAAGAATCTGTGATAACGGAAGTTGTTATTGGTATGGCGGAATATATGAATCAGATTTAAATCAATTAGAAAAAGTAACTGATTTGAAAGATTTTAATGTTGATACTAAATTAAGAAAATCTGTTTCTAAGTTAGGCAATAGACAACGACGCAATAAACAAAAGAGTCTTTTTGAAAAAGAAAGCAAACCTGAAAGTGATGGAGATTATGCTAAAAATCTTGAAATAAAATATGAATTAATATTGAAAGGAGAGTCCCTACTTAATAATAAAGATTATGATGAATCTCTTGAATTTTACACTGAATTAATGGATCATGAATTATTTATTAATGATTATTATCCTTATGTGATGTTAGTTAAGTCATATAAAGGATTAAAGCAGCATGATATGGAAGTTGAAGTAATTCAAGAATTTTTTAAATCCGGAAGATATTGTAAACAGTCTGCAATAAAAAGATTCAAGAAAAGATTGCAGGAACTAGATGAAATGGGCTATTATGATTATTCAACAATTAATGAGTTAGAAGAAGAATTCATGAACAATGGATATAAAAACATGAAGCAATCCAGAGTTCCGCTACCTCGTGCTCGTGATATCAAATCAAGCAAGAACAGATTAAAACAAAAACCACTTAAATACTCACCAGACTATTTCAATTCAGAAGTCGAATTTGATGTAAACAGTAGCTATGAGGAAAAAATCAAATTCAAACAAGAGTTAATATCAAAAGGAGAAAGCTTATTTAAGAAAAGGAAATATGGTAAAGCAATTGCTTTTTACACTCGTTTATTAAACCATGAATTATTTGCCAACGATTATTATCCATACTTCCAATTAGCAAAAGTCTTACATAAAGATAAACGGTATGATATGGAAATTGAAGTAATAGAACAGTTCTTTAAAGCAGGAATTTATTGTGATGAGAATACAATGAAATGGTTTAAAGGCAGGTTAAGAAGATTAACTAGATATGGATATTATGATTTTTCCAAGTTCCCCTCTTTAGAATACGAATATGATACAAATGGAGCATTAAAAGAAGAATTATCAAATCAACCAGTACCTACTGTAAATAAAATTAAAGAAATGTATAAATGAAGATTAATGGAGGTTTATTAATGGACGAGTATATTTTTAAAGGTTTAGATGTTTTTGGATTAATAGAAGATATGGCTTATAGAAGTAGTCCAGAAGATTTAGAGGTTTATAAATTAACTGGAAAGGCCAAAGAACTGGAAGAGCAAGGAAACTATAAAGAAGCTAAGGAATTATACATTAAAGCTGATGAAATTTATTATCCATTACACAAAGAGGAAATGGAAGAATTAGCTAGGGAATATGGAAAAGGAGATTATTTGTGCCATGCAAAACTTAAAACTAGAATACACGTATGCAATACAATGATGAATAGTGGTAAAATAAAAGAATTAGAACCAAAAGCTAAACGATTAGAAGAAACAAATCCTAAAGAAGCTATAAAGATATATGAAGAATTAAATAAAATAAATCCTGGCCTTAAAAAATATAATAAAAGAATAAAAGTATGCAAAAGCAATTTTAAAAAATTAACAAAGAAATTGGAGTCCGAAGCTAAAGAAATGGAAAAAATAGATCCTAATAAAGCTATTGAAATATACAATGATTTAAATAAAATAAATCCTGGATTAAAAAAATATGATAAACGAATAGAAATGATGGAACGTAAATTAAAATGATTTAATTAACTAGTGAGGTTATTATGGCATACTATAAAAAAAGTATTAAAGATGTATTGGAGGATATAAACCATGGAAAAATGTATCTTCCAGCTATTCAACGAAAATATGTATGGAAAGACTCTCAAATTACAAAATTATTCGATTCAATTATGTTAGATTATCCAATTGGGACATTTTTGTTTTGGAAAGTAAAGAAAACAATTATAAATGAAAAAGACTATTCAATGTATGAATTTATTAAAGAGTATCATGATAGAGATAGGAATAAAAATGAACCTGCACCACAACCATTTATAATAGGTTCAGAAGATGAAACAATGTGGGCAGTTTTGGATGGACAACAAAGACTCACATCATTATATATTGCTCTTCAGGGAACCATGAGTAGAAAACTTCCAAGAAAAAGATGGAATAATGATGATGCTTTCCCAAAAAAAGAATTATATTTTGATTTGCATAGTGAAAAGACTGATGATGACGACATCACCTATAATTTTAAGTTTTTGACTACTGAAGAAGCTGATAAGAATAAAGATGGAAAAATTTGGTATAAAGTAAAAGATATTCTTCAATATCCTCATGAAAAATTGATAACAAAAGTCATAATGCCTCTAGGTCTGATAGAAGATGAATTGGCGATAGACAATATTAATCTATTACATACAAGATTGGTAAAGGACGAAATAATCAATTATTTTGAAATCGAGAAAGATTCAATTGATGAAGTTTTGGATATTTTCGTGAGGGTAAATTCAGGAGGAACAGTACTATCAAAAAGTGATTTGTTGTTTTCAACCATTGTTTCACATTGGGATAATGCAAGAGATGAAATTGATAATTTACTTTCAGACATTAATGGAATTGGTAAAGGATTCAACTTTTCTAATGATTTTATAATGCGTACCTGCCTTTATCTTTTAGACCTGCCAGTGACACTAAAAGTGGAAACATTCAAAAAGGATAGTGTCATGAAGATTAAAGATAATTGGGGAGCCATTAGTAAAGCTATCAAAGACACAGCAAAATTGTTGAATCAATTTGGATTTAATTCAGAAAACATGATTTCTTACGTTGCTGTATCTCCTATGGTTTATTACATATTTAATGGAGGCAATTTAGATGCAGACAGTCAAAGGGAATTAAGAAAATATATTGTTATAGCACAAGTAAAACAGATTTTTGGTGCAGCAACTAATTCTGCATTGACAAGCATTAGAAAGGCATTAAAAGAAGCACCAACAAATTCGTTCAACATGTCAAACCTTAATAATATTAGGTTTACAGGTGACAGAACCCTCCGATATACATCAGATGAAATTGACTCCATGTTTGACACATATGAGATAAATCAGTATACATTTATGATTCTATCTCTTCTTTACCCTAACTTGAATTACGGTGAAATTGAATTCCATCAAGATCATATGCATCCACACGCCAGTTTTGAAGAGAATAACATTAAGGATTTGATACTTCCAAATGGCGAAGTGATTAATGAAGATATGAAAGAAGATTGGCGTAGGCGTAGAAACACATTAGCAAACTTACAAATACTGGAAGGAAGAAAAAATGAATCTAAAAATGCTATGTCCCTTGCTGATTGGCTGAATGATGATAAAAATAAAGAGAATGCAAAATATATTCCAAAAGGCATATCGTATGAACTTTCTAATTTCGAAGAGTTTATGAATAAACGACAAGAATTAATGAGTAATGAGTTAAAAAAGATATTGCTGTGATTTAAATTTTTTCTTTAGAAGTGATTATATGATGTGGGATTATGATGAAGAACATTTTATAAGGTATGTGAATCTTGAATATTGGAAGGATAATTATGAAGAGATTCTTAAAACCGGATTTGAGTTTCCAAAAATATTCATATCTTGTATCAAACATTATTATGATGTCGATAATGAAAAAAGAGATAAATTACTAAAGAAATATTATCCAAATCATAAAAAAGAAAATGAGTATTATCCTCTTTTAAAATTAATAGAATTCACTGAGAAATATCCTGAGTTCCAGGATTTGGTAAAATCTTTTGCATTAAAATATCCAAATAGTGTTGCTTTGATATTTTCAAAAACGCCAAGATACTGGGGTTTAAGAGGAGATCCATATTTCTGGACATATATGGAAGAGCAATTTATCAAAGCTTCCATCCCCTTTAAGGTTAATTTCTTGGGAAAGATTATTCAAAAAAATTATTTTGAGCTTAGTGGCGGTAAAAGAATTGGTGATGAATCTTATATTAAGGAATTTGCTCATGGAGGAATGTCCAGTGAGCGTAGAGCGTATGCGCCTCGCGGGAGGACATAATTGTGGTTTCCTCCACCTTCGTGCCGCCGTCTTTCTCGGTGAACCAGCCGTCGAAGCG
>OIEH01000769.1_pt1 | contig 15509 bp, 19 predicted proteins | sample 1604811 | NCBI WGS metagenome assembly OIEH01 (sample SAMN01760945, study PRJEB22395) | human gut metagenome | reverse complement strand
TAGCTTTCTTCGGGTTCAATCCCAGCTCCGAAGCCATCACTGCACAAAGATTGGCAGTTTCGCGTGCGTGTTGCAAAAGGTTCTGACCGTATGAAGAACGATATTTCATCTTACCTATAATACGGATTAATTCAGGATGCAGACCGTGGATACCCAAGTCGATTGTTGTACGTTTACCGGTTTCGATAATTTCTTCTTCCACTTGTTTGCGTACTTTCGCCACTACCTCTTCGATACGGGCAGGGTGGATACGTCCGTCGGTTACCAACTGATGGAGAGCCAGACGGGCTACTTCACGGCGAACCGGGTCGAAAGCGGAAAGAACAATCGCTTCCGGAGTATCGTCAACAACGATTTCAACGCCGGTAGCAGCTTCCAATGCACGGATATTGCGACCTTCACGTCCGATAATACGTCCTTTGATTTCATCCGACTCGATATGGAATACTGTAACGGAATTCTCAATAGCCGTTTCTGTAGCTACCCGTTGGATAGACTGTACTACGATACGTTTCGCTTCCTTGTTAGCAGTCAGTTTCGCATCATCCATGATGTCATTGATATAGGACTGGGCTTGTGTTTTAGCTTCCTCTTTCAATGATTCCACCAGGCGTTCTTTAGCCTCTTCGGCGGACAATCCGGAGATTGCTTCCAACTTCTCGATTTCCTGCTGTTGCAGTTTGTCAAGTTCTTCTTTTTTCTTGTCTACAATGACAAGTTGCGCTTCCAGATTCTCTTTGACAGCTTCGGCTTCCATCTTTTTGCGTTGAATTTCTTCTTGGCGCTGTCCGAGTACCATTTCGCGTTGTTTCAGCTTATTTTCCGCTTGCTGAATCTTTTGATTTCTGAGTGCTACCTCTTTTTCTAGATCTGCTTTCTTGTTCAGGAATTTCTCCTTCACTTCCAGCAGCTTGTTCTTCTTAATTACTTCCGCTTCCGTCTCTGCCTCTTTCAGGACATTGTCGTATTTGGACTTTAAAGCATACCTGAACAGTATGTACGAGAGCACTCCACCTACGATGAAGCAAGCAATTGCTGTTGCTATTATTACTATCATTCTACATTTAATTTAAGTATATAAATAAAAACGCACCACCAAATATCTAAGCAAGTTCTTGCTCGGATATTGTGCAGTGCGTGGTTGTTTTCTCTTATCAGCGAATAACCGGATAAAATTTATTCTTTCTTGAAATAATCTTCCAGCAATTCAGTCAGTTCTTTTACCTTTTCCGTATAGGGAGCGGTATCATTACGTTGCAACAATTGCAGTTTCTCTAATGAGAACTGATAGGCTACCATAACTATAATTTTTTCCGGTTCCAAATTCAGATGCCCCCATTTTTCCCGGTACTCACCAAGTATGGTATTAACCTGCTTGGCGGCCGCCCGTACTATCTCCTCATTCTCTGGATTGATAAATACCGGATAACACGCATCTGCCATATGCAGGTTTATTCTTATTATATTATCGCTCATACATCCTTTCCTTCTTATTCATTCAACAAAGCGATGCATTTATCGACTTCACGCACTAATTTTGACAATCGCAGCTTCGTCTCTTTTACGTCGCTGCCGTTAAGGCTGATTGCCGTAGCTGTTTTTAGGTTCGTATAGTTGACTTCCAATTCATCGTATTGAGCCTGTATCTTCTCATTTTTCAGTTTTTCGAAATCAAGAAGCTTTTTCAACTCGACATTCTCACGCTTTAACTCATCATGCAAATAGAGCAAATGCCGCAGCCGCGTTTCAAAGGTATTCAATAACTTTTTTTCTTCTTCTGTCATTACTACACCAAAATTGTACACAAAAATACGATTAACTCTGATATTACAAAAACTTTTCGGGATAAAATGTTCTTTTTAGCTCAAATTAGTTGTATTTCAGCGTTAGGGTGTGAAAGATATAGACTTTGAATGTGTGGTAGTTCGGTGTGACATTTTTGTTTTTATTTTAAGTATTATACAGGGAAAAACAAAAATGTCACATCGCTGTTAATCAATTAATTAGTACCTAAAATAGCCCCCAAATAAGCGAAGTTTACAAAAAAACTATAAGAGAATCAGATCTTTTCCGCTAGAAAAGTTGCACTTTATAGTCAATTATTTGAATTTCAGTATTTTAATTGTTCTTCCTGTACGATTTCGGTTATTTTCTATCTCCGCATATTGTTCCAACTCCTTTGTCGTGATACCTCTTCCCGTATTCAGTCCCATTTTTTTATATACTTGCTTCAGCATACTTTTCGCTTCCTGAACGGAAAGTTCGGAGCCTATGGGGAAAGTTCGTTGGATAGATATACGCATTTGTGCCGATTTCTTGATGGTGTGTTCGCTGCTTACGTTCAATGCCGTGCGCAACTTATTCTCGTTATAATCGGATTGGCGGATAAAATCCGCTCCGAAACAGCAGAAGCAATCGTATATGTATCTGTCGGCAGTCGAAGTAATCAGGTTGCCCAGCATACGCTGGTAGCGTTTTTGTAACTTTTTATCAGTTGTCCTGCTCATCTTCTCCATCTCTTCCAGTTTGCGGACGATAAGTTCCGCCCTTTTTTTCTTTGCCAGCCGGTGTTGTATCGCCATGCGTTCATTGTCGGAAACAGGCATTAGACGCTCTTCATGAGAGAAAACAAAATAATCGGTCTGCCGATAGGCATCGCAAAGCAGGTCAGTAGAAGTGTATAGTCGTTTCACCTGTTCCTTTTCGTAGAAGTTGGCAATCAGGAACGGATCCGGTTTGCCTTTGTCGTCCAGATAGGGGAGGTATGAATTTTCTCCGATCGCTTCCTGCAATAGAGTCCGTTCGCCAATATTAGAGGTACGTGCCAGTTGGGATTTCCAATTGTTGTAGACGGTGGAAGCGCCACGAATCCAGTCGTCGATTTCTGTGGATGACATACACTCCAGATCCGGACGGATGGAAGCGATATGTGTCACGCTATTTACTCCGCCACGAAACCGACCGATAATCTGAATCGCTTCGGTAGCGGGATCGATAACGGATTGGGTAGCACCAAACAAATCGCTAATGAAAATCACGTGCGGAGGGTTGGGAGAGATGATATCTACGGCCGAGTAAAACCTTGAGGTGAAGAAGTTGTAACGTTCCAGTTCGGTAATCATCATTGACTTTTTCCGGCGGTTGCCTTTCCAAAGTTTATATTGCCCGTCTTCACTGCAAAAGGTACAGGCGTTGCTCAGTTCCGGAATCAGACGGTAGAAACTGTCTATCGAGTCAATGCTGTTGCAGAAAATGCAGACTGTTCCTCGTTTGGCTTCGATTACTTCCTGCAGTGTCTCCAGCACATTATTTGTAGTAATTAGTTTTAATTTCTGCCGGTATGCATAGTCCGGTTGGATCAGTACCCGTGTGAAGCCGTCGAAACGGTTGTCTTTTTCGGGAATAATGGGAGTTGCGGAAATCAGCGCCTTATTTTGGAAGAGGAAAAAATCGTTCATCGGTTCGCGGATAGAGTCACGGTAATGTACGTCCTGCACTAATTTCTCACATTCGTCGAATAAAATGAAACATTCCTCGTACATATTTATGCCTACCGTTTGCATCGCCTCTTTTATCTTGGCGAAACCTTCGGGAGTAGTCAGCAGTTTGTAATGCCTGTCGTGGTTATCTTCCAGGAAATCTATAATTTTCCGGACAGTCACTCCTTTGTAGACGGCTAATGCATTCTTATGTTTTTTAGCTTTTGATTCGATGACGGGCACATTAGGCTCGATGATGATTGATTTTCGTGGAGCTATCAGTTCGCAATGCGTAGCACCCAGTCCGGGCAGTAGCTTGTTGATGATGCAATTAGTCGGTATAAATTCTTTCCCGGCACGCTTCAACGCATCCGCAAAGTATTCGCCTTTCCGGATGGAGTAAGTTCTGGTGTATTCCATTTTGTTCTAGTATTTGCGTTTGTTGTGTCTTTCGGGATTGTACTTCTCAAATCCGGCCGTTGCTATACGTTTCTTCAGTTGTTTTTCAGCTTTGAATATAACATTTTTTATTTCTATGGATTCCGCCCGATGATTTTCGCCGGGTTGTTTGTCCTTGCAGAAACTGCCGTTCAGTGAGAAACTGCCGAAGTCGTCCAGATTGAGGATGTTTCCGTTTTTCAGAACAGCTTCTATACCTTCCAATACCATAGTAAGATTTTTGTATGCATCCCCTTTCGATAGATTGTTCTTGTCCGCCAGGTACTCAACGAAGGCTTTGGTGTCCAATGTATCCCATGACAGGAGCTGTACGCGTACGTTCGTTTCTTTGTTACCCGTAAAGGTATCTGCAAAACGGGTTGATTTATAAAGTATGCTCACGAGTGATCGTTTTTTATGGTTACTACTTGTTTGCAGTTGAGTAACTTCCGAGTAGGACAAGTGTAGCTGGCGAGTTGCACAAGTGCGGCTGGATGGTTGCTCAAGTGCAACAGATTAATTCGTGCGGATGATTTTGCTAAAAGATAAGGGGAAGTTATTAATCTGTGCAGTAGAATTTATTAAATCTTCCTTATGAGTCGGTAAAAACATCTTGTCGGTTGCGACGGTACAAAGATAGGACTTTTCTTATTATAAATAGGTATGATAATTCATTTTTATATGAGCATTATTTAATCTGTGACATCTTTGGGACTGTCATGGTTTACTATGTCAATAATTTACCATTTTTCAATATTGATACTACTTTTACCTTACTTATTGGTACACAATTTTAAACAAGTTTGGATTTTAGTGGATGGACAAAACTGAACTTAACAAATAAAAATAGAAAATAATGAAACAAAGAAATGATTTATGGCTCATTGCAAGGAATGCAGCTTTTCGTGTGGAATTTATTACAAATGGGAGAGAAATCTTATTGTATGCAAATGTCATCTATTCCGCTATGATGTGGGGATGGAATGAAAAACTTAAAGAAATAGATTCATTGAAGGAAAAAGATTTGTTGACATTAAAATGATAATATAATGGTTGAAGTCTTAGATAAAATATCGAAGTTAAAATCGGTTTGTGCATCAAATATAGGTGCTAAATTGAGTATATCTGATGCTATTATTGAGAACCTATTCGTTTTAGTCTCGGCAAGTCTAAATTATGCCTTTATCCACCTATGCTTGGAAAGATGCAAATATTGAAGATTTTGTATTTTTCTATGGATGTATATATGAAATTTTTGTCAATTACTTTCGGAGGAAAACGTATTTATGGGCTATTAATAGACTTTGCTTGTCAGCGTTATGGCTGGACGATGGATTATGTGCTTTTGGGAATTAGTTATGTGAATCTGAATATGCTGTTTGTAGATGCTATCACCACCGTGTATCTAAGTGATGAAGAACGAAAAAAACTGGGGCGTGGTGATGGGAGAATGGTTAATGCGGATGATCCTAAGAATAAGGATTTGATTAGGAAGATGATTAGTGAATGATGTCTTGGATATTAATAGCTGACATTTCAAGTATTAATACCCAATGTGTAGACTATTAATACTTGAGATGTAGATTATATGCATTTTTAGTTTTTCGATGTATACATTATGATAATACCAGACGTTCCAATTGATAATGAAACAAATTTATTATAATTGTTGCGGGTATATTGAATATCTTCAGAAAAGTAAAGTGAAAAATTTGTTTGTATTCAAACTTATTTGTTCCTTTGTAAACTATAAACATACAAAAATAAATATGAAGAATTTATTGTTCTTAATGATTACCGCACTAATGTTTGCTGGATGTAGCAAAGATGAAGAAAAAGATGAGTTTTATGAAAAACAAATTACTGCGAATGAATTAGAATCTGGTACGGGAACATATGTAATGAACAAAGGCTCATATACATATTACTTAGTTTTTGAAAATGGGGAATTAGGGTACTATACATATAAAGGGGGTAAATTTACAAGCATTCACTCTGTTGATTATTCCATAAATAAGAATGATCTCAACCTTGTTAAACATCCATACATGGAAGACGTTTTGGGAGGTGAGAAGAAATACTATACTCTTTATATCAGTTTTGTTCATTGGGGATATGAGAAAACGACAGATTATGGAACTGGAGGTGAGCAATTATTGATTAGAGGTGATAACTATCCTTACGAATTTGCGACAGGATATTATGATAAGAGTTCTATTTCTTTAAAATAATAAATCTCTAAAAACTTAGAGCCTGTTTAAATTTCCCTTTGTTTTTGTAATACTTTATTTAGAATGAATTATTTTTTATTTTTTCAGTATCTTCTTTTTGTTTTTGTTCTTCTCTTTTTTCTTTCTCTGTCATAACATGCTTCTTTTGGGGGAACTTGCTATTGTCTATGTATACATGGTAGTAAAATTTGACTTCACTGCTTAATTCTCCTAATACTATTGTTATCGTCTTGTCTCCTATTTGAAATTTAGCATATTCAAACTCTTCACCGGAATTAAACTCGGAGATATTGACTTTACTCTTCTTGTATGAAGGCTCTCCATATTTTTCTGTGAAATTCTTGACAAATATATCACAATCACTCACTAGATCATTAATGCCGTTTGCTGTTGGATTATATGAGTCGATATATATTCTGTGTAATTCATTTTCTTTGAATTTACCCCAAAAAGCTGCAAGATTATTTAATCCAAAAGCCCTTTTAAAATTTCGTTCGCGTTCGAATTCCATTGTAATACTTTCATCATACTTATTCCCCCCTTTGAATATTTCAGTAGCTAATGCTTCTTTCATGTTCATTCCAAATTTAACATCTCCCCACGCAATTAGGGCAAGCGAGTCGTTTCTTACTTTTTTTAAAGAGTCTTGTATTTCTTTATTCCTTATTTCTGCTGCTGTGAGCTGTGGATTTGATTCTTGAGATACTACTTGTTCTTTTTGCTTTTGGTTACAACCGATTGTTAGTAATATTGTTAAAAGCAATAATGATACTTTTTTCATGGAATTATTTATTTTAGAGTTATGGTGATGGGGAATAAACATAATTGTTCTTTTGTTTTTCTAATACTTTATTTAGAATGAATTATTTCTTATTTTTTCAGTTTCTTCCATACGTTTTTGTTCTTCCCTTTTTTCTTTCTCTGTTTGAATGTGTTTCTTTTTGGGGAATTTATCATTTTCTATATATATGATGTAATAATATTTATGCCCAGAATTTCTTTCTCCTAGTTTAATAGTAATACTTTTACTCCCTATTCGGAATCTTGCATATGTAAATACTGTGCCAGCTTCGAAATTTAAAATATTGACTCTGCTGCATTGATAAGATGGATTCCCGTATTTATTAGTGAAGTTTTTAATGAAAATATCACAATCTGCTACTAACTCCTTAATTTTATCAGCTGTTAATTTGTATGATTCAATTTCTATTTTAGTCAATTCGTCTTCTTGAAAATAAGCCTCTAATTGGCCTACTGATAGATTTAAATTGAAAATTTCTTTTAGCTTCCATATTTTATCAAAATCCATAGAAATTGAATTAAAGTCCTTGGAGGAATATTTGTATCCGTTTTTGAAAGATTCTGTTGCTAAAACTTCTTTCATGCTCATTCCGAATTTAGCGTCTCCCCATGCTATTAACGACAAGGAGTCAGTTCTGATTTGGTTCAGCGAGTCTTGTATTTCTTGATTTCTTTTTTCCACTCTTATAATAGAATCTGAATCTTGAGGAATTATTAGTCCTTTATTTTTATGATTGCAGCTAGTTATAAGCAATATAAGTATAAATACTGTTGCTATTTTTTTCATATAGTTGTTTTATTTATGAATTTGTTGCAAATGTACGGAATATATTTTGAAATGGATGATTGGGAGGTCGTGAAATAAGAGAATCATCTGTAAAAAGATAAATGCTGTGACTATTAGAGATTAGTCATGAATAGATGATGATTTCATTTAATAATATTCAGACTTTACCATAATTTTGTTTAGTAATAATTTGAAAAATAATAAATATGGAAAATTTAAGTTTTAATATTGAAGGAAATAGTTTTGTTTTTATTCAAAAGGCGGAACAAATGCGTAATTCTATTGATGCTATAACAACGGAGACAAAAAAGGCGAGTGGCGTAAGTAATGGATGGACAAATACTATGAAAAAAGCTTTTGATGTTATAGGTGGAATGGAAACATTAAAAGGTTTTGCTGACGATGTAATTCGTGTACGCTCTGAAATTCAGCAACTTGAAATTTCTTTTGCAAGTTTACTGCAAAGTAAAGAAAAGGCAGATATTTTGGTATCTCAAATGGTAGCTGTTGCAGCGCAATCTCCATTTGAATTAAAAACATTGTCTGTTGGAGCAAAGCAGTTAATTGAAAGTGGTGTTGCGACTGAGCAGGTTAATGAAACTTTGCTCCGATTAGGTGATATTGCATTGGGGGTAGGAATTCCATTGGAGCGCTTGGCTGGACTTTATGGGATGGTTGTGGAACAAGGGCATTTATATAGTGACGATCTTAATCAATTTGCAGAGGCGGGTATCCTGATGCTTGAAAGTTTGGCAAGCATATTAGGAGTTACGATAGAGCAAATAGACGAAATGGTTTCTATTGGAAAAATAGGTTTTCCAGAAGTACAAAAAGTTGTAGAAAGTTTAACGAATGGAGGAGGGCAATTCTATGGATTAGTGGATGAACAATCAAAAACGATTGCGGGAAAACTAAACAGTGTGAGTAGTGCATGGGATGCGATGCTCAATACGGTAGGAGAATCACAAGAAGATGTTATTAATAATTCTTTGGATGGAGTTAAATATGTATTAGAGAATTATGAGCAATTGGGGCGAACAGTTTTAGAGTTAGCAGGAGTATATGGTACTTATAAAGCGGTACTTATATCTCTAACTGCATTGGAAAAGTTACATAAAACTGTGGTAGAGCAAGCTAGGTTAGAGATGGTGCTAGCTGCAAGATCAGGAGAGATTCTGACTAAGTCACAGGCGATGTCTGCAGCAGGAACTAAATTGTTCACAGGGGCTATAAAGTCTAATACAGCGGCACTTTTAAAGAATCCTTATGTATTTGTAGCTGCTGCTATTGTTGGATTGAGTTACTCAATTTACAAAGTAACAACTGCTGAAACGGAATTGGAAAAAGCACATAAAAGATTAGGAAATGCTAATACAAATGTAGAAAAAGGTCTTTCTTCAGAAATGTCAAAATTGTCATCTTTGGAGAAGAAATTAGTAGAAGTGAAAAAAGGCTCTGAGGCATATAATAATATAAAAAAAAATATAGTAGATAATTATGGACAATATTATAAGGGCCTTGATGAAGAAATAGAGCGTGTAGGTAATCTTTCAACTGTATATTCTCAATTGGTGGAAAATATGCGTTTATCTATTGGACAGCGAAAGTTTGAATCCTTTTTTAAAGCAGAACAAGATTCATTAGATATAATTGTCAGCGGAAAGTTAGAGAAAGCATATGAAACGTTGGTTGAAAAGTATGGTAAAACTAAAGGAGTTAATCTTTATGATCAATTCTTTGATAGTACTATGCATGGAACTGCTTTGTCATCGGATGTATCAGAGAAGTTAAGAAAGGCAACTTTTTGGGAGATAAAATGGGGAAATAATGCTGAGGATGGAATTGTTGATTTCAAAAACAATGTGTTCAATTTACGTTCAGAGATAAAAAAGGAAACAAAGGCTACAGAGGTAATTCTTGATGAATATAAGGATAAGTTTAAAATAACAGATGAAGAAGTAACTCAAATATTATTCGATAAATCAAATAAAAAAGAAGTAGAAAAAAATAAATCACTTGATGAACTAATAAGGAATATACTACAATCGCCAAAACAAAATGTGATAATGTAAAAAACGAAATGTAATAACTAAAGCTATATTAACACAAAACAAAATGTGATTTTTACTATAAAATAATACGTTATAAAATGGCATTTGAATACCTATATAAAGAGTATTTAAATGCCATCTTACTAAGTACTCTCGGAACTAAGTCAATTTTGGTAGAAAGTCAAAGTTTAGGACAAAATGGGTATCTAAAATGTAGTAATGGGTTATTGATACAGTGGGGACTTTCTAATTCTTCAGGTGCAAATACACGCATCAATTTTCCTCTGTCATTCTATAATGATAATTATAGTATAACTATGGGGATTAACGGGGGGACAGGTACTATAACGTCGTTATCTATCATCATAACAGAGCGTTCTAGTGCATACTTTAAAGTGAAAGGAACAATGGGAGATTCCTCGTCAACACATGATAATTCCTTTTATTGGATAGCAATAGGTAGATGGAAATAATAAAGTAGATAGTTATGAAGCAAAAAATGTATTGGAAAAACGGATTCTACGACACACCGATAGACGGTGTAATAGAGATTACGGAAAAGTATTGGAAAAAATTATTAGACGGTCAATCTGCCGGACTTATAATCGTAGAGGACGAAAAAGGCTATCCCATATTGAAGGAATATGAACCGACCTTATTAGAGTTGAAAGCCCGAAAAATAGCGGAATTACAGGCGTATGACGCATCCGAATCGGTGAATAGCTTTAGTATTGGTAATGTATCCGGTTGGCTAAATAAGAGCACCCGTGTAGGTCTCATGAACTCAATTAGTATTGAAAGGGAATCCGGACGATCCGAAACGACTATTTGGCTAGATGATGCAAAGTTGGTCTTGCCAATCGAAAAAGCCATTGATATGCTACAACAGATAGAGTTATACGCCCTTGCGTGCTACAATACAACACAAGGGCATATTAATGCCATTAATCAGCTGGAAACGAAAGAAGAAATCGAAGCCTATAACTTTAAAACCGGCTATCCCGGAAAGTTAAGCTTCTTTGGATAACCAACAGTATAATCGTAGCTTTCAATCTCTTCGATTGTATCCAATGCCTTGACTGCTGCAATGTGTGATTGTGTCACATTGTAGCACTCAAGCGCATACATTTCCAGAGCATTTAACATAGCCAAAGCGTCTGATATTGGAATGATATATTTTACTGCATCATACCAAAGCACAGTCTCCGTTTTGCCCGCCTCTTTTTCGATATTAATTGAGTTAAATAATCCAACACGTGTAGACTTATCCAACCACATACTTTTAGCCCGTAATTCAAAAGAATTGACCTCTTTAGATTTGTCAAACGATTGAATCTCAGATACTTTTATTTTTTGCATATCTTCAAGGGAGTACTCGTTTTCTACCAATACAGGATACCCTTCATCATTGGTAACAATGAGCTTTCCGGATGACTGCCTCTCCAGAAGTTCCCTGTAATTTTCTATGGTTATTTCTACCGCTCCGTCTACCGGTGTATCATAGAATCCATTCTTCCAATACATTTTTTCTTCCATAATTATCTTATTTATTTTTTCCATTGTCCTATTGCCAACCACATAAATTGCTCTTTATTTTCCTGATTTGCACTAACAGTAAAGTTGCTATTATTAAGTGAATCAACAGTTCTTCCTATATAGTAATCCTGAAATCCGGTCTTTGCTGTTATAAAGACTGAATATTGAGGGGAAGGATTACTGATAAATGATATGGGCAGATATATAGTTTGTTTATGATAACTGTCTTGACTATCAAACGCATATCCCCATTGAATTAACAGACCATTATTAAACTTTGCATATCCATTATAACCAAGTGAAACAGTCATGGCGTTTGATAAATCGGCTTTAGCATACGTAGTTCCGAGAGTACTTAGTAAAAATGGTATTTAAATACTATTTTATAGTGAAAATCATATTTCGTTTTATATCAATGGAAGTAAGAACTACGTAATTTGATTTGTAACTAGCTTCAAGTCGTTTTGCTATTTTTTTAATACTAGGAAATACAATTTTATTAGTTAAAAATATCTGAGATTAAGTTCACCATAATGTGGTGAATTACGCTATCAAAATAGCCCCAAAGATTTTAAATGCCATTCTCGTATTTATATTTGTTCTAGCTTTTCTCTAATTATGAACTATTTCGTATCTTTGCCTGTACAGTACGAATAATGGAGTGAATATGGCAAAAATAGCAATACCTTATGCCATATTTTTATGAATTAAAGAATATATGTTGAAAATATTAGTGACCTACGCCGTTCAAGGCGAATTTGTAGAGATAAAATGGCCTGATGTCGAACCGTATTATGTGCGCACAGGCATTGGAAAAGTAAAATCGGCTTTTCATCTGGCAGAAGCAATCCGCCAGGTACAGCCGGATTTGGTGTTGAATATGGGAAGTGCCGGGACAGTCAATCATCAGGTAGGAGATATCTTTGTCTGCCGTAAGTTTGTGGATCGTGATATGCAGAAGATGAAAGAGTTCGGATTGGAGTGCGAGATTGATTCATCGGCTCTGCTCGAAGAAAAAGGTTTCTGTAAGCATTGGACGGAAAACGGGATTTGTAATACCGGAGACGGGTTCCTGACGGAATTAACCCATGTAAATGGAGACGTTGTAGATATGGAAGCTTATGCACAGGCATTCGTTTGCCGTTCGAAAGAGATTCCTTTTATTTCCGTGAAATACGTGACAGACATCATCGGTCAGAATTCTGTGAAACATTGGGAAGATAAACTTGCAGATGCACGCCAGGGGCTATCTAATTATTTCAATGTCTTGAAAGAAAGGATATGATAAGTGACTCCTGCGGCAATCAGTCCCAAGAGAATTTTTACCCATATCAGGGGAATCAGGAAGAAAATACAATAAAGCATGGTTCCCCACATTAGTACGAGGGAAACTATCTTGGCGCGGAGAGGAATCGCTTTGTTTTCACGGTAGTTGTGGATATAAGGACCAAAATAACGATGATTGAGCAACCAGTTATATAGACGGGACGACCCTTTGAAATAAAGGGCTGCGGTAAGTAGCAGGAAAGGTGTGGTAGGCAATAGCGGCAGAAAAATGCCGAGAATGCCGAGTGCCAGGGAAATCGTTCCTATAACAATATATAGAGTCTTCATGCGGCAAAGATAGTGTAAAAAAGGGATTCTGCAATATCATAAAAGTATATGTGAGGTGGCGAACATTTTTTCCTCCGGCCTTGTTGTAATAATACTGCTCAATTGGATAAACAATGTAGCGGAAGAAGCTTAAATTATTACATGATATATTATGAAAGTAGGTTTGTTTATTCCTTGTTATATCAATGCTATATATCCCAATGTGGGAGTGGCATCGTATAAGCTATTAAAAAGTCTGGGAGTAGACGTCGATTATCCGTTGGATCAGACTTGTTGCGGACAACCGATGGCAAATGCCGGTTTTGAAGATGAATCAATGAAGCTGGCACTCCGTTTTGATGACTTGTTTCAACAATATGACTACATTGTCGGTCCCTCCGCCAGTTGTGTCGCTTTTGTGAAAGAGAATCATCCGGGTATTTTAGAGAAAGAAGGTCATGTCTGTCAAAGTGCGGGAAAGATTTATGACCTTTGCGATTTCATCCACGATGTGATCAAACCCACGAAACTGCCTGCACGCTTTCCGCACAAAGTCAGTATTCACAACAGTTGTCACGGTGTGCGTGAATTGTTCAACTCCGCTCCCAGCGAATTAAATATCCCTTATTACAATAAATTGCGTGATTTGCTCAATCTGGTAGAAGGAATCGAGGTATTCGAACCCAGCCACATTGACGAATGCTGCGGCTTTGGCGGAATGTTTGCCGTAGAAGAGCAAGCTGTTTCCGTATGTATGGGGCGCGATAAGGTGAAAGACCACATGGCTACCGGAGCCGAGTATATTGTCGGAGCGGACAGTTCCTGCCTGATGCATATGCAAGGCGTTATCAAACGGGAACATCTGCCCATTCAGATTATCCATATTGTAGAAATTCTAACATCGCAATCATGAGTACAAAACATTCAAAGGCTGCCGAGAAGTTCTTGCAGGACAGCAAGATGGCAGCATGGCATAACGAAACCCTTTGGATGGTCCGTGCCAAAAGGGACAAGATGAGCAAGGAAGTTCCCGAATGGGAAGAGTTGCGCAACAAGGCTTGCGAGTTGAAACTATACTCCAACAGCCACCTCGAAGAACTTCTGCTGGAGTTTGAGAAGAATGCTACCGCCAACGGCGCCATCGTACATTGGGCAAAAGATGCCGATGAATACTGCGCCATCGTCTACGAAATACTGAATGAGCATAACGTCCACCATTTCATCAAGAGCAAGTCCATGCTCGCCGAAGAGTGTGGATTGAATCCTTTCCTGATGGAGCGGGGCATCGATGTCGTAGAGTCCGATTTGGGCGAACGCATCCTGCAACTGATGCATCTCGAACCGAGCCACATCGTATTGCCTGCCATCCACATCAAACGGGAACAGGTAGGCGAACTATTCGAAAAGGAGATGGGCACGGAAAAGGGAAACTTTGACCCTACCTACCTGACTCATGCCGCACGTAAGAACCTGCGCCATCTCTTCCTCAATGCCGAAGCCGCCATGACAGGCGCCAACTTTGCCGTCGCTTCAACCGGTGACATTGTGGTCTGCACCAATGAAGGAAATGCCGATATGGGAACTTCATATCCGAAGTTGAATATTGCTGCTTTCGGTATGGAAAAGATTGTACCGGACCTGGAGGCGTTGGGGGTATTTACCCGTTTGCTGGCACGTTCGGCTACCGGACAACCGGTTACAACCTACACTTCCCATTACCGTCGCCCTCGCGAAGGAGGTGAATATCACATCATTATTGTGGACAATGGCCGGAGTGCATTGCTGTCCAAGACCGACCATATCAAGACACTGAATTGTATTCGTTGCGGTGCGTGTATGAATACTTGTCCCGTATATCGTCGAAGCGGTGGATACTCTTATACTTATTTTATTCCCGGTCCTATCGGGATCAATCTGGGTATGGCCCATGATCCGGAGAAATATTATGATAATCTTTCTGCCTGCTCTCTGTGTATGTCCTGCTCTGATGTCTGCCCGGTGAAAGTGGATCTTGCCGAACAGATTTATAAGTGGCGTCAGGATTTGGACGGACTGGGCAAGGCGAATACGGGAAAGAAGATCATGTCAGGTGGAATGAAGTTCCTGATGGAGCGTCCGGCATTGTTCAATGCTGCTTTGTGGGCGGCTCCGATGATAAACAGCCTGCCACGATTTATGAAATACAATGATTTCGATGATTGGGGAAAGGGACGTGAGTTGCCGGAATTTGCCAAAGAATCGTTTAATGAGATGTGGAAGAAGAACAAAGTGCAGGGAAAGGAGGAATCTAAATGAGCAGTAGAGAAGAAATATTAGCCAGTATCCGCAAAAATACGCAAGTTCGTTATGATAAGCCGGATATTGCGGATATGAAACAGTTGTCATATCCCGATAAAATAGAACAGTTTTGTGCTATCAGCCGTGCGGTGGGAGGCACGGCTATTGTATTGGGTGAGGGAGAAGATGTGAATGCGGTGATTCGCCGGACCTATCCGGAGGCTATGCGCATTGCTTCCGTGTTGCCGGATATTTCGTGCGCAACGTTCAATCCCGATAATCTGGATGATCCGAAAGAGTTGGACGGCACGGATGT
>OIEH01000762.1_pt1 | contig 15584 bp, 12 predicted proteins | sample 1604811 | NCBI WGS metagenome assembly OIEH01 (sample SAMN01760945, study PRJEB22395) | human gut metagenome | reverse complement strand
GCCAAGAGACCTGCCGCTATCGTAAAGGCTGTGACAAACTTTACTGATGCAAAGCTCATCGCAGAGCTTTCTGAGGATCTCGGTGAGGCTATGGTCGGAATCAACGAGAGCGAGATTAAAATCATCATGGAAGAAAGAGGCAAATAAAATGAAATCAGGACTTAAGATTGGAGTTTTAGCTGTTCAGGGAGCGTTTATTGAGCACAAGCGCATGCTTGAGTCTCTTGGGTGCAAATGTGTAGAGCTGCGCCGGAAATCAGATATCTGTGACTTAGACGGACTCGTGCTGCCGGGTGGTGAGAGCACTGTGCAGGGCAAGCTGCTCCGTGAGCTTGATATGTTTGATGAGCTTAAAGAAAGAATCGCAAACGGACTTCCGGTGCTTGCAACCTGCGCCGGTCTTATCCTTTTAGCTTCACATATCAGCAACGATGACAACGTATATTTCGGCACTTTGCCTGTCACTGTTAAAAGAAATGCCTACGGCCGACAGCTTGGAAGCTTTGAGGCCACAGCAAGGTTTGACAATAGCTTTGACTTTACCATGACATTTATCAGAGCACCTTACGTGGAAGCTATTGACGACTCCGCCAAAAATGATGTACATGTGCTCGCCGAGTATGACGGCAAAATTGTCGGTGTGCAGTATAAGAACCAGATTGGGCTGGCTTTTCATCCGGAGCTTGATGATGATACACGGATTCATGAGAGGTTTTTGGAGATGATATCTGCAAATTAAATCACGTCTATATTATGATTAAAGGGTCAAAACTCCAAAGTCACCTTAAAAAGATCGCCATCCACAGTCAGCTCCAAAGTACCATTCATGAGCTTCATGAGACTTTCTGCAATAGACAGTCCAAGTCCACTGCCCTCGGTATTTCGTGAGCTGTCTCCTCTGACAAAACGCTCCTTGAGCTCATCGCTTGAGATATTAAGCGGTGTAGCTGATACATTCTTGAAGGTTATGATGGCTCCGCTGTCCTTTGGAATGATGTCAATATACACTCTCGTACCCGGCTGGGCATATTTGTTGATATTGTTCATCAGGTTATCAAACACTCTCCACAGATGTCGTCCATCTGCCTGAATCATAACAGGCGTAACGTCATTTTTAATAATTAAGTCAAGATTATTTTTCTCGAATTTTTCTTTGTATTCTCCGGCTACCTGTGACAGCATAACAGCCGCATCCAGTTCCTCCAGTTCTACATTTATGCTGCCGGTAGATGCCTTTGACGCTTCGAGTAAATCCTGAATTAATTTTTTCAAACGTGATGACTGTCTGTCGAGAACGTCAAGATATTCGCGTACCTTCTCGTTATCTATGTCCTCCTTCTGCAACAGGTCCACATAATTGATAATGGAAGTGAGCGGTGTCTTGATATCATGCGACACATTTGTGATGAGCTCCGTCCTGAAGCGCTCGCTCTTCATTTTTTCAGAGACCGCCGCCTCTATTCCATTGCTCACATTGTTCAAATCCTCACCATGCTTTCTGAAAAACAGCATAAGCCTTGATGTATCAACGGGCTGTGAAAAATCACCGTTTGCTATAGCCTTTGCGGCGCATCTTATCCTGTCATACTGCATGATGAATGCGATAAGCAGCACAAGCTCTATAAGCTTTACAATGAAGCCAAAGCCTATAAGCTCAAGCAGACATAAAAGGCCGAATGCCAGCATACTGATCAGAAACAGCGGTACATTTCTTCCTATCCATGAAAAGCCGTATCTGATTGGGGCAAATACCATCCTGCATAGCTTTTTGACAGGCTTTAAGACAAATCTCACAACATAGTAGCACAATGTATGCTTCCAGAACTCATGTGCCCTGATTCTTACGTATGTTGACAGGATTGCTTCAAGCGAAACCATGGTTGCTGCCAGACAAATGAGTGCCACCACCGGAAGCTGCTTTATAAGCAAAAAGCCTGCCGGAAATACCATAAAGTCTGCTAACATTGTCACTCCAAGCATCACCTCATACGGCAGCCTGTCATATAATCGTAATTTAATTTCTTCCGAATCCTCACGTTTTCCGGCAACTGTCAGCAGATACCCCGCTGTAATCACAAAACCAAGTATAAATATGACAAACAATACACTCAAATGAGCCTCTGTAAATTCCATGACGTCAAGTAAGCTGTCTGCCTGATTGAAGTAATCGCCCTTTTCCTGAAGCTGCTGCGGAAGCTTTGCATACACATAATAGTACTCAGGCTTATCTTCTGTTTGGGTGTATGGATAGTACACAAATCCGGTATCTGATATATTAAATGTATCCGGTAAAAGCTCATAGCTCTCATTCACCTGCTCCACAACTTTTATAATTTCGTAGCGGTCATAATAAATATCCTCATCATAATCGTAGTAAGAGCCGTCACTATCAAAGTACGAATCGCTGTCTTCACTCAGATTCATGCCACACTTTATATGATTTCCTTTTTCATCGTAGCACTTTACATTTTTCCACTCGGTGAAGCCTGTAATATCGAGCGGCTGGCCTGTAAACATCTCTTCGTAGGCAAAGTATTTATTTCCATTCTCATCCGTTTTCTCAACTACCTTATATAAACCAAGCGAGCTGTTATCGTTAGAGCCTGTCATCACCCTCACCTTTGGAATGACATAAGCGCTACCATCATTCAGGCACAGATAAAAGAGCCCATTTGTCTTTGAATACATGATTGAGCTGATTTTCTCACTGTTCATATCGCTTGAAGCAGCGTCTGACTCCTCATAGCGGCCGCTCATTGCATCCCACACATTTGATAGCCTGTTCCGCGTTAAGTTCTTTGCCTTGTAGCTAAAAATAAAATCCGGATTTGATATTTCATCTACACTTGAATACACCTTTGCAGCATCAGATTTCACATCTACCTTGTCCTCTGATGTTTCATTACTCTTTACCACTGCGGCCTGCAGATTGGTATCATTAGTCATCTGCGAAAATGCAGTGTCATCACCGGATTCATAGTTATACACCATCTGTCTGCTATAGGCTGCTGCAATATTCGCATGAATCTCATCCCTTAGCTGTGCTGTGCTTTCATAATTGTTTGTATACACTGCAACTATCGTTGTTACAACAAGCCCTGCCGCCATGACTGAGCACACTATAAATGCCGCAAGCTTAAGCCACAGATTCCTTGATATTTTTTTCATATCATTCACCTTCCATTTTATAGTGCTTCACTTGACAAAGCTGTATCAAGCACGCACCTATTCAGCGTCAATTTTGTATCCGCGACCCCAGATGACCTTTAAGTACCTTGGCTCAGCCGGATTTATCTCAACCTTTTCTCTGAGATGGCGTATATGTACCGCCACCGTGTTTTCTGTCCCATACGGCTCATCCTTCCAGACCTTTGCATATATCTGATTCGGCGAATACACCTCGCCCGGATGCTCCATGAGAAGCTTCAAAATATCGTACTCTGTACGTGTGAGATTTGCTGCCTCGCCATCAACTGTCACTGTCTTTGATTTGTCATCCAGCTCAATGCCGCCGATTACCAGCTTTCCTGCGCTTGTATTGCCTGCGCCAAGAAGCATGTATCTCCTGATCTGTGACTTCACCCTTGCCTGCAGCTCTACCGGGTTAAACGGTTTCGTCACATAGTCGTCTGCTCCGACCGTGAGCCCGAGTACCTTGTCAGTGTCCTCACTTTTGGCAGTGAGCAGTATGATCGGCACATTAGAGATTTTTCTGATTTCCACCATCGCCTCTATGCCGTCCATGACAGGCATCATGATATCCATCAGGACAAGATGCACATCATTGTGTTTTACTATATCGAGCGCCTCCAGCCCGTTTCGCGCCGGGATTACCTCGTAGCCATCGCTGGTCAAATAAATGCTGATTGCCGATACAATGTCTTTCTCATCATCACATACTAATACTTTATACATAATTGCCTCCGGAAGTTTTATGTTGGTCTTATTGTATCAATTGTAACATTAAAATCCAATTATGTAACACATTAAGATTTGTTTAAGAAATAATCTTAATGAAACTAAAAAGAAGCTCCGATTTACTGATATCAAATCGAAGCTTCTTTTCTTAGTTAGTTTATTATATTTGTTATTTATTATATTTGTTATTTACTATATTCGTTAATTTATTATTATGATTAAAGGGGTAAAATACCTTTTGACCCTCATATCATTATAATAACCGGTTGATTTGTTTACTAATATTGCTGTGCCAAGTTCACTTCGCCTGGAATTTCTTTGCCAGCACCTTTGTCAGGATGTTGATTAAGAATACGATTACGAGAAGCACAACCGCAATTCCAAATGCCTGGTCGAATTTTCCTTCACTTGTCGCTGCAAGGTAGAGCTTGATGGTAAGAGTTCCACCTGACTGCATTATCTTTGAGAAATAACCGCTGGCAACCTTTGGAAGCATTCCTGCACTTCCTGCTGTAAAGAGGAGTGCTGCTGACTCACCTACTATTCGGCCGATTGCAAGGATAACACCTGTGATGATTCCCGGCATGGCTGACGGCAGCAGGATGGTGCGGATGGTGTGCCATTTTCCGGCTCCAAGTCCGACTGCTCCGTGTCTGTAGCTGTCCGGTACAGTTTTAAGCGCCTCCTGTGTATTTCTTGTGATGAGAGGCAGCACCATGAGTGTCAGTGTCAGTGAGCCCGTCAGGATACTGTAGCCAAAGCCTATTGTCTGTCCAAAGAACATCATTCCGAAGAGGCCGAAGATGATTGACGGTATTCCTGCAAGTGTCTCTGTGGCAAACTCTATTGTGGATACGAGCTTACCCGGCTTTGCATACTCATTCAAGTACACAGCTGCTCCCACTCCGACAGGAGTTGCTATGAGCATGGTGATAATTATGATGTAAAGTGTATTGAGCAGGTTGCCCGCTATTCCGACGGTGCCTCTTAATACAGATGTCTCGCTGGTCAGAAACTGCCAGTTTACCTGGCCGATTCCCCTGACAAATACATATATGATGATTCCTGCAAGCAGCACTACCGATAATGCTGCGCACAGATATATGAAAAAATATACTACATCATCGCCTATTCTGCGGCGTTTTCCATTTATACTAGTCATTTTCCACAGCTCCTTTCTTTTTGAGTTTCATAAGAGTGAGGTTGATTATCATGATAAACACAAAAAGCACAAGGCCTACTGAGAAAAGCACCTGTCTGTGAAGTCCGCTGGCGTATCCCATCTCGCTGACGAGCTGTGTGGTAAGGAAACGCACTGAGTTGAACGGAAGTGGAAAGCTTACCGTTCCGCCGGCTACCATGTTGATAGCCATCGCTTCTCCGAGCGCACGACCTATTCCGAGCACAATTCCTGTCATGATTCCTGACTTTGCTGCAGGAACCGTCACTTTAAATATTGTCTGTATCTTTGTTGCTCCAAGAGCAAGGGATGCCGCTCTCATCTGCTGCGGTACTGCCTGTATTGATGATACGCTCATGTTGATTACCGTAGGAAGAATCATGATTGCAAGCACTATGATTGCCGCAAGCAGATTTGATCCGCCAGTAAACTGATGCGTTGCCGAGTTTGCAAAAATATGTTTCTCCAGTTTGTATAATACCGGATTAAGTATCATAAGTCCTAAAAGTCCATAGATTACTGATGGAATGGCTGCAAGCAGCTCTACTGCCGGCTGCACTACCGCTGAGAGCTTTTTGTTTGACACCTCAGTGAGAAATACTGCCGTAAGAAGAGCAATCGGTACTCCTATGAGTATAGATACTGCTGTTCCTATAATGGATGTGAGGATTATGTACAATATTCCGTAACTTGGGTCTGCCGCTGTCGGCGCCCATTTTGTTCCGAATAAGAGGTTTAACACTCCGACCTTGAAAAATGCCGGTGCGCCTTTAAGGAACATATAAATTGTTATTGATAATACTGCGAATATTGCCACAACCGCACATACCGTGAATATTATTTTGGCAACATTCTCTACTATGGATTTATGTTTCATTTGATACTCCTTGTTTCAAAAAGTTCCCCAGGAAACCTGCCATTTCCTGAGGAAACCATGTATCTTATCGATATGTATTAATACTGATGTCTAATATCGATGTCTGTATTTTGTATTATTTTTTATACTTATACTTACTAGCGATGTCTCGCATCGATGTATGTATTCTGTATTATTTTTTATACTTACTAGCGATGTCTCGTATCGATGTATGTATTTTGTATTATTACTATGACCGATATTTCTACTGTGGGAGGATAAGACCCACCTTCTTGATAACTGCCTGTCCCTCATCAGAGTTTACATAGTCAAACCAAGCTTTAACAATATCGTTCTGCTCTTCAATCTTGCCCTTAGTAGCCATTACGAATGGACGAGAAAGGAGATATTTGCCTGCTACAATGTTTTCCTCTGTTGCCTCTACTCCATCAATTTTCATTGCTGTTACTGTATCATCAAGCACGTCAAGTGAAACATATCCGATTGCTCCCGGTGTTGAGCCTACCTTTGCAAGAACTGCTCCTGTTGAGTCAAGCTCCTGTGCATATTTGCACTGATCCTTTACATCAAGAAGCTCCTCGAAGGCTCCTCTTGTACCTGAAGCTGCCTCACGGCCGATTGCTACGATTGCCTCATCTTTTCCACCAAGGTCTTTCCAGTTTGAAATCTCACCTGTGTAGATTTTCTTTAAGTCATCTGATGTAAGCTCTGTTACTGAGTTGTCCTTGTCTGTGATTACTGCGATTCCGTCGATTGCTACGATGTTTTCCTCAACGCCGTTTGCTTTCTCATCATCTGTAAGTGCTCTTGATGAATCTCCGATATCTACGCTTCCTGCTGTTACTGACTCGATTCCTGAACCAGAGCCTGTATACTCTACTGTTACTGTTACTCCAGGATTTTTCTCCATGAATGACTCCTTGAGCGCCTCACAAAGCTTCTCCATTGAAGTACTTCCTGCAAGTGAAAGTGAACCGCTTAAGTTCTCATTTGATGTACCTTCATCTGCGCTTGTATCTGCATTGTTGTCTGCTCCGTCCGAGCTTGAGCCACATCCTGTAAATGCTGCTGTCATCATTGTTGCAGCAGTTGCTAAAACTAAAAGTTTTTTCATACGATTTTTCATTTTAATTTCCTCTTTCATTACTTTCTTGAATTTATTTCTTTGTTTGTTACAACTGATATAGTAATGGGGAAATGTAAAATGCAAAATCATTAGTGTGTAAAATGCATGTAAAAAAATATTTTTAATTTACAATACGATTGTAAATTTAATAGACCTGCCATCTTTACTTTCTGCAGTTATTTTTCCTTTGTGTGCCTTTACTATAGCATAGGCTGCTGATAAACCTATTCCAAAGCCTCCTGTTTTTGAGTTGTGTGAAGTATCAGTGCGGTAGAAGCGCTCAAACAGCATGTCCTGTCTGCCTTTTTTGATGTTTGCAGTCTCATCTACAGTGTTCCACACGGTAATTATTCGGTTTTTACCGGATGGTTTCAGGGATATTTCTATTTCCGGTGCCGTATCTCCGGTGGTGGTGACACAATCGTTTTGTGTTTGGGTGGTTTTATTAAGATTTGTTTTATTAAGATTCTTTTTATTGATATTACTCTTTTCGAAGCTTACGCTGCTGCATCCTGAATACTTCATTGCATTATCAAGCAAAATTGATACAAGCTGTCTGATAGTCTTCTCATCGCCTGTATACAGTATTCCATCTGTCACATCTATTGTGAGCTTTTTCCCTTTTGTCCGGGCTATCGCTTTAAACGGTTCTGCGGTATCAAGTATTGCATCAGATAATGAAAATTCCAGCATCTCAAGCTTTGTTGCCTCCTCATCCATTCTCGACAAAAATACAAGCTTTTCCGTGAGCGAGGTCAAGCGTGCCACCTGTTTTCTGGTGCTGATTGTCCATTCATTCTCTCCCTCCATCATCTCGATGACCTCTGTATTTGCATCTATTATGGTAAGTGGAGTTTTTATTTCATGGCTGGCATCAGTTATGAACCGCTTCTGCTTTTCATAGCTTTCCGATACAGGCTTTAGTATTTTTCCCGAGAAGAAGTATATCATAACAAATACAACTGCAAGTCCGAACACACTGATTCCAACACTGGCTAATACATATGTTCTTATTGTTGAAAGCTCTCGCTGACAACTCAGAAAAATATACATTGTAGAGCCACCCTCACCTACTGTCATGTATTTAAAACTTTCTGAGAATCCATTTTTGCCATCACCCTTTTTGCCTGATTTCCAAAGCTTTTTCGCGTATTGTGCTGCATTCTCTGACGAAACAGATGCTATTTTACTTGTGTCAATATTTTCCACATCGCCCTTGCTGTTTATTGTGACAGTGAAGTATCTGGTATCAAACTGACTCTCCGGCGAGATGCCATGGCGTTTTAGGTCATTCTCATTTATGTCATTCTCATTTAAGTCAGCCTGATTCATATCCTCCGGTGGCTGTACATCTGTTCTGCCGGATGGTGGCTCTTTGAGCGTGGGAGTCCCTTTATTTATACTTTCATCTGCTGTATTGCCGAATGTGTTTGCGTTTTCTGTTCCGGTGTTTGTGCTTTCTGTGCCGGTGTTTGTGTTTTCATCATTTTTTTTATTGCTTCCCACTCCCATGTTCTTCTGCTCTAAAAGATCCGGGAATGTTCCTCCGTTTCCGGCAATCAGCTTAAGGCGCGCATCCAGTGCTTCATTCGTACTTATATAATTTGCAATGTTTATCGTGCCTACAATTGCAATGAGAACAATTGAAACTGATAACATTGCTATGGCTATAAATTTTCTTCGTAATTTTTTGAGCATTTTATCACCTGCACATTTTTTCTATTTCATGTTCTACATCCAGTGGGTCCAATGGACTTTCCGCTGTTTCATATGTCAATATAAGATTTTTTCCCTGATAATATCCATTTTCGTTATATTTCAATATCTTTCGATAAGCTTTATTTCGATAATCAGGATTGTCTATCAAGCCAAGATGCTCCCAAAGAATTATGTCGCCATTTTTCTTCTCAACTGTAAAATCGGGATAATAAATAACATCTGATATTTTAATCGGTTTTTCATACTCAAACTTGATATTATTATCATACAAGGATGTCGCAATAATTACTTCTGATTTTGACCGCACTATAATTCCCATTTTAGTATAAAACTTGAGAGCTTCAGGGTTGGGAACCTGTGACTTTTCATTTTCCTTCTCATTAACTGCTAAAAGTATACTGCTATAATGTTTTTGCTTCAACATTTTCTGGGCATAATCGGTTTTATATTTTTTCCGGGCCTTCCTGTTTGTCTCGAGTAGTCTTAGTTCATTTATTGTGTCCTTCAGATAAAGCTCCAGATATTTTTTATTGACAAGATTTCTGATTTCTTTATCATTTTTCTTTGATAAATACTCTCTTCTGCCATTTTTCCAAACATACCATTTAACATTTCCGTCTTTTTGTGTAGGATAAATTGTTCCTTCCTCAGTGATTGTCTCCAGTCTTTCCTGAATCTCTAATATCTCACCTTCCAACCATTGGATTCTATTATCTATTGAACTTATTTTATTTTCCTCCTAACTCTTTGCATCATGTGATGCCATGTATGTGATTCTAACAGTAATTCAATTGTTTTTGTGGGGAATATGATAAATGAAAACTGTCATTTATCTTCAAAAGTGGAGATTATGGTCTCCATTTGTTTGATAGCACAATATAAATATAGAAACCGACTATAGTTTGGAGCTGTTTTATGATTTTAATGGATTTCAGCTACTTTTTTCTGATCTTTTCCGACTTTTTGGCTGGGTTTGGGTGCTGTTTTGCGAATTTTTGCGGTTTCAGCTCCACAAGGCCCGCTTGCTATGCTACCAACCTATGGCTATTGTACATTATGATAATTTAAAAATCCAGTATTTTCTAAATAAAAAGACATAAAAAGTGAATTTTCAGAAAAATATAAAAAAAATTACTATTCACACTGAACAGTAACAAAAAAAACACGCTATACGCGTGCTCAAAAATAATACAGTCGATAACTATTCAGATACATCCATAAATAAATCGGCGTGACAAGATTCGAACTTGCGACCTCTACGTCCCGAACGTAGCGCTCTACCAAACTGAGCCACACGCCGTCTGCAATTCGTTTTGCAACTATTAAATAATATCACAATGTATAAATTTTGTCTACCCCATAATATATATTTATGGTATGATTTATGCTGTATCATATGATGATTAAATGTTCAAAAGGTATCAGCGATGCATGCTTGCATGCAATTCGATGTATACCTTAGTGACCCGCACTACACCGAGAAAGTAGCAATTTGCTGCGGGGACGCAGGAAATTAGCGAATTTCGAGGTGAAGTCAGATTACGGGAATGCGTAGCATGTAGTAATCTGATTAATCATAAATTTACACTGTTGTGCCCAGCCTCACAGCGAGGTATCATACCCATGGCTGAACTGTAATTTAATCACGTAATTATTTTTTTATACTATGAAGCAGGCCCGGCAGCGCAGCGACCGGCTTAGCACCACGGTATATAAATTATCAGGAGAATATCATGACAAATCAGACAAATCACATAAATAACACAAATCACATAAATCACATAAATCAGACAAGTCACACCAATCACATAAATCACATAAACAAAACAGCTATAATAACCGGAGCTTCACGCGGTATCGGTGCCGCCATTGCCAAAAAGCTGGCTTCCTGTGGCTATAACCTCTCACTTTGCTGCCGCAATTCATCTGACAGGCTAAAGGCTCTGGCTGATGAGCTTCACTGTGCATACGGAATTGAGGTGCTATGCTACACCGGAAATGTAGGAGACTTTTTCTTTGCCAAGGATATGGTTGCGAATACCATTTCCCATTTTGGCCATATAGATGTGCTCATTAACAATGCCGGCATATCGCATATCGGGCTGCTGAGCGACATGACACCGGAGGAATGGAACAATATCGTGGCGATAAATCTGACCGGTGTTTTCAACTTTACAAAGCTCGTCATCCCTTATATGGTTGCAGATAAATGTGGCCGTATACTACAGATTTCCTCTGTCTGGGGCAATGTCGGAGCATCCTGCGAGGTGGCATACTCAGCCTGCAAGGGCGGTATAAATGCGTTCACTAAGGCACTCGGCAAGGAGCTTGCGCCATCGCATATTCCGGTAAATGCCATAGCCTGCGGTGTCATAGATACCGATATGAACCTCTGCTTTGACGAGGCAGAAAGAGCTGAGCTTGCCGATGAAATCCCTGCCGGACGCTTTGCCACAGCCGATGAGGTCGCAGATATGGCTTACTCCGTCATCACTGCACCTGATTACCTCACAGGACAGATAATCACTTTTGATGGTGGCTGGATTTAAAATTGTAATTTTAAGTTTTCTATTTTTTTCGTATTTTTTCAGATATTTGTTGCTTTTTATGATTATTGTGTTACAATTTGTTTATGAGTAGAATAAATAACTTTCTATTAAAAAAGCAACAATCAACCATTAGTACAACTGTGCCTGACAGGCTTGATTATCTGATGAGGCTCAACAACTTGACCAACATTGCTCTTTCTGAAATCATGTGCTGTGCAGAATCAACTATTTCAGGCTACAGGACAGGCCGTAGAGTGCCTGACATTTTTGTCATTTGCCATCTAAGTACAATTTTTGGTGTCACACCCAATTATTTTCTTGGATTCACAGACGAAATTTGTCCAACTCACAACTGATTATGTGATATATACAAGGCCTTCCGGTATCACTTCACAACCATCACGGGCTGCTGATTCAAATGTCACATAAAATATATTGAAAAATGAAAGGGGGAAATGTTACAGTCTAAGCCAAAACCGTAACGAAAAACAGCCCGGTGCACATATCACAATGTGTGTCGGGTTGTTTTTTACAATATATATGATATGAGGGGTCAAAAAGTATTTTGCCCCTCATTTATGATTAATCGGTGTAGTACGGGTCACTAAGGTATACATCGAATTGCATGCAGGCAACAGATTTTATTGTTACTCTGCCACAAGTATTATCGTGGTTCTCGCAGGAACTCTTATGGTGTTGACACCCAAAAGCTCTGTCTTTTCCGTGAAGTCCTCTCCGTCAAAATACTCTGCATTGGTGTTGGTGTCCACATGCCAGTGTTTTCCGTTCGGAAGCACCGGAAGCTGCATCACAAGCGGCTCCCAATATGCATTCATGCAATAGAATACAATATCATCCTCCGTGTCCTCCTCATTTCTTCCGGCATACATGATGCCAATAAGCTTTGTCTTGTAATCTGTCGAGGCATTAAACGGTGTACCGTTGTGCACACTGATTTCCGGGAACTGGCAGGATGAAGGCTTTGTCATCTTTCTGAGTATAGGATGCTCTTTCCTGAACTGGATCATATGACGCACGAAATCATGGATTTCCTTGAATTCCTCAAGCCTGCTCCAGTCGAGCCATGAGATGATATTGTCCTGACAATACGCATTGTTGTTTCCAAACTGGGTGTTGCAGAACTCATCGCCCGCAAAAAACATCGCCGGGCCACGGCTGCACAAAAGTGCTGCAAATGCATTCTTTATAAGGCGCCTTCTAAGTCCGTTTACATTTGGATCATCTGTCTCGCCCTCTGCGCCACAGTTCCAGCTATGTCCGTTGTTGTCTCCGTCTGTGTTATTCCAGCCGTTTTTCTCATTGTGCTTTTCATTGTATGAGTAAAGGTCATACAGTGTAAAGCCATCATGACAGGTCAGGAAATTGACTGATGCCTTGTGTCCTCTGCTCTCCGGGCTGTAAAGGTCGCGTGAGCCGGTGATACGTGTGATGGCATTTCCCGCCATACCATCATCGCCCTTTAAAAAGCTTCTCATGTCATCTCTGTATCTGCCGTTCCACTCAGCCCATCTGTTCCATGATGGGAAGCTTCCCACCTGATACAGTCCGCCTGCATCCCAGGCCTCTGCTATGAGCTTCATCTTGCCAAGTACCGGGTCGAATGCCAGCGACTCAAGAATCGGCGGATTGGCCATAGGTGCACCGTTTTGGTCTCTTCCGAGAATGGAAGCCAGGTCAAATCTGAAGCCATCCACTCTGTACTCAATGGCCCAGTGTCTCAGACAGTCTATGATAAAGCTGCGCACAACAGGATGATTACAGTTCATAACGTTTCCACAGCCACTGAAATTGTAGTAGTGTGCATCCGGTGTAAGCATATAGTACACGTTATTGTCTATTCCCTTGAAGGAGAAGCACGGTCCCATCTCATTTCCCTCAGCGGTATGGTTGAACACCACATCAAGAATGACCTCTATGCCATTTTCCTTTAAAGCCTTTATCAGCGATTTCAGCTCGTCTCCCTCGTGGTTGTGCTCCTCGTTGAAGGCATAGCTGGTATTCGGTGCAAAAAATGATACTGTGTTGTAGCCCCAGTAATTGTAAAGCTGCACACCATCGACCACTCTCGCGCTCTCCATCTCATCAAACTCAAAAATCGGCATGAGCTCCACTGCATTTATTCCAAGGTCCTTAAGATACGGAATCTTATCCTTCAATCCGGCAAATGTGCCCGGTGCGCTGACTCTAGAGGACTTATCCTTTGTATAGCCCCTCACATGTATCTCATAAATCACAAGGTCCTCAAACGGCTGCTCAAGCTGCTTTATGTTGCCCCAGTCAAAGCTGCTTTTTACAACTCTGGCTCTGTACTCAAAATCCTTGCCTCCCTCAGGCTTTTCTCCCCATTTTCGCTGTCCAGTGACCGCTCTGGAATATGGGTCTAAAAGGACATTTTCCTCGTTAAACAGAAGTCCCTTTGCCGGCTCATAAGGCCCATCAAAAGAAAATGCATACTCAAATTCATCCGGCTTTATATCATAAACAAGCATGGAGTAGGTATCTCCTATCCTATATGAATCAGGAAACGGAATCCTCGCATACGGCTTTGGTGCCTGTGGCTTGAACAATAAAAGAGTACACCTCGTTGCCCCATGGGAATTGATGGTAAAGCTCACTCCGTTCGATGCCACGCACGCTCCGTACATTCTGAAAAAGCCCGGACGTATCTTAAATCCCTCTACCACATCAAGTGGCAGCAGGCCTGTATTTACTACATCCTCATGCTTTTCTTCTTTACTGCGCTCTCTCCACATATACATATTGCTCTTTGCTCCCTTACTATATTTGTATGATGGTACATGCCATTTGTTGCATGACTGCTTTTTATCTTAATTCGTAAAAAATGATATTGTAACTATTCAGCCCTTCTTTTTCTCAGTGGTTCTGAATAGTTACCTACTGTTAATTTACATGCAGCTTTCCAAGCCCATCAATCTCTATATTACTACAATTTTGTGAATATGTGTTCATTAAATTGCATATCTCTTTGGCTTTTTCGCCCGAAGCCACTGTCGGCCTGAAATCATTGTATGAGCTTACGCTGCTTAAGGTGCATGGAATAATCTGAGCATCTATGCCCGGCTGCAATTCACCATTTATCAGAGTAAATGCCTGCTGATAAATCGCCGTGTTCTTGTCTGCCGGATTTTTATTGCCTCCGAAGCAGAAATTTCCAAGACTGTAGCATATCATTTTGCCGTTATAGACCTCCATCCCCTGCAGTACATGAGGGTGGTTTCCGACTACCAGGTCTGCTCCCCAATCGATGATACGATGTGCTGCCGCCTGCTGATAGTCATTAGGGTAATGGTCACCCTCTATGCCCCAGTGGCAGCATGCGATAACTATCGCTGCTCCCTGTTCACGAAGCTGCGCTATACCGTTTTTGATATATGCCTCTCGGTCACCGTTTTGTGACAAAAGGCTGACCGACACTATTCCAATCCTTGTCCCATCAGCCGTCTCGTAAATACCGGTATGATCATTGAAGCCATACACTATCCCGGCATTGTCGAGCACATTTCTCGTATCGTCCAGTCCAGCCTGACCATAGTCGTATGTGTGATTGTTTCCAAGACTGCAGACCTCGATGGAGCTGCCTGTCATAATTCCGATGTAGCTAGGCTTTCCCTTGAGGTTCCAGCGCTTTTCTACGCGCTCAGTCGCATCCGATAGCACACACTCCAGATTGATGAGTGTCATATCGTCAGCCTCAAAAATATCTCTCACGCCGCCGAAAAAGTAGTCCTGTCCCTTTGAGTCATAATAAGAATTAAAGCTGCCATCATAGCTTTGCTCCTGATTGTTGCCGAGTGTACAGTCTCCTGTAGCCGTAATCACTATGGTTGACATCTGCGGCTGCTGTTTATCCGCTTCTGTTGCCTCAGCTTTGGCTGCATCAGACTGTGTACTCGCTGTGCCTTCTGCCGTACTGTCAATGGCATTCTCATCTTCTTTTCCGGTATCCGATGTGTCTCTAACTACATCAACGCCATTCCGGTTAGAGGCTTCCTTTATATTATCTCCAATATATTCTTTTCCTATGAGTGCTCCCGCCATAATGATGCATAAAACCAAAAGCACACATAATAGAATTTTTAATCCCTTGTTTTTCATAATTTTTCCTCATATGTAATCTTGGTAGTGTCAAAAACTACCCATTTTATTGTTCTAAAATTCTTTTAAAACCTTGAT
>OIEH01000745.1_pt1 | contig 15858 bp, 16 predicted proteins | sample 1604811 | NCBI WGS metagenome assembly OIEH01 (sample SAMN01760945, study PRJEB22395) | human gut metagenome | reverse complement strand
ACAAAGTATCGCTTCTGGCGATACCGTAAGAGCACGGGCAATCGCAACTCTTTGTTGTTCACCGCCAGACAAATTAGCAGGATAATCATTTTCTTTATCTTCTAAACCAACACTTTTCAAAAGATTTCGTATTACTTCTTGGCGTTGCTTTCTATCCATATTCTTTTTTGCATAAAGCAACGGAAGTTCGATATTTTCCCAAACTCTTAAATGCTTGATTAAGGAATAGTTTTGAAAAACAAATCCGATATTATTAGCTCGCAGCATAGACAATTCTCTGTCTGTCAAAGCAGATACCGAAACTCCATCGTAAAGATATTCTCCCTTGTAGGAACGGTTCAGCAAACCGATAATAGATATAAGACTTGTCTTTCCAGAACCCGATTTGCCGACAATAGCGTAACTGTTTCCTCTTTTCAATTCTATACTTGCGTTATTTACAGTTACCAAAGTATCGCCGTTGTTTAATCTAACGGCTGCCGTTAAGTTTTTTATTTGGATTAAACTTTCTCCACTACTATCATTCATATTATGAATTACTCCTTGGGTCAAGGTTTGGGGGAACAGAAGAAACAACATCTCCTTCCTCCACGCCCGACAATATCTCTATATACGCTCCGTCCGTCGCTCCTAATGTAACCTCAGTTTGTATTTGCTCTCCGTCTTTTATAACAGTTACCATTCCTTTCCCTTGTCTGCCAGCAATGACCGAAAGCGGTAATAATAATATATTTTCTTTTGTTCCTGCCGTTATAACAACCGTAGCATTTTGTCCTATCTTTACATCAGTATCTTTGTCAATCAAGCATTGTAAAACATTACTTTGTGGAAAAAGGGTGTTTGTCGAACTGCCCTCAGCATATTCTGTCGCTGGTGTTACAACGGCAAGTATATCCGTCGGTCCAACGCCATTGATTACTTGAAATTTTGCTTTTAATGTTGTATTCTCTGGCAGAGTCTTTAAAAAATTTTCTGCTTCAACATTTAGAGCAAAGCCCGTATATCTTACGGTTGCTACGGGATAATTGTTCGGAATAATTTCAGACGAGTTAGTGGCTGAAATAACCGTCCCGTCGACAGGAGATTTTATTTCATTTTCGGATACTTTTCCTATCACACCGCCGGCAGTAATTTTATCTCCGCTTGTAACACAAGTTTCAAAAACTCCTTTTTCAGTAGAAGATAAAACAAAATCCGATGCCTGAATAATCGTTGTTTGAGCTGATACTGTTGGCGTGAGAGTACCACGAGTAACGGTCACTGTTTCACTTGTCTGTATCGTTGAATTTGCTTCGTTATTTTCTCCTGATTGTTTTTCGACAGAGCAGGCAGACAAAATAACTATCATACCCAACACGAATAAAAATGCAAATCTCTTTCGGTATCTTTTCACCGATATACCCCCTTGCTATTTAATTTTTCAAGAGAAAAACAAAAGGCTTTTATCCTGATACAAATAATTGTATCAAAATAAAAGCCTTGTTTTTTATGATTGCCCGTATAAAAAGCCTTTCTTTTACTACGGAATTTCTTACGATTTTCCTACGAAAGCGGAAGTTCGACTATAAACTTAACACATTCATCTTTGCTTTTAGCAGCAATAGTTCCTTTGTGTAGTTCTACAATATGTTTCGCAATGGCAAGTCCAAGTCCTGCACCGCCGTTTGCCATACTTCTTGCTGTATCAACACGGTAGAACTGCTCGAATATTTGCTCTAATTTTTCTTCGGGAATATTAGCTCCACAGTTTTCAAAAACAATAGTAACTTTGTTCGCTCGAAGCTCTGTGGTTATTGTAATCTCTGTATCTGAATAACTGTAAATTGCAGCATTACGCAAAAGGTTGTCAAATACACGCTGCATTTTATTCGCATCACAATGAAGCATTATATCCTTTGCACTATGGAGAACACATTGTAGGTTCTTTTCTTTTAACATAGGATTAAATTCATATATAAGCTGCTCCAACAATCGTGTCAAATTTATATCGCTGTATTTCAGCGTTATGTTTGATAAATTAAATCTTGTGATTTCAAAAAACTCGTTAATTAAGTCCTCAAGCTGTTCAGCCTTATCAAGAGAAATAGAAAGATATTTATTTCTTAACTCCTGCGGTATTTGCTGTTCATCATCACGCAATAGCGTCAAATAACCAATGACAGAGGAAAGCGGCGTTTTCAAATCGTGTGCAAGGTACATAATCAAATCATTTTTACGCTGTTCATTCTCCTGTGCAAGTTTTGCATTATTTTCAGCTTCCTGTTTCAAGTGATTTATTTTAACCGCAATCTCGCTTAACTCTGGAGAAAGTTCAATATAATCACCTGTTTTATCAAATAATCTTCCCGTTGCGGCTTGTAGCTCATAGACATACCCGACAACTTTCTTCAAAAGTTTATAAGTCAAGCACATAATACATATTACCCATATTATGAGTGCTGTCATATAAACGTACAGTCCTCTGTAAATCAAATAGTAATGTTCGACATACCTGTCAAGTATCCAAGTAAGCCCTGTATGTAAAACAGCGGTGCATATTACAATAATCACAGAACAAATTGCACTTTGGAAAATGTAGCTTTTGAATAAGGTTATAAGCAGATAATTTTTTTCATTTTTATTCAATTTCATAACCTATCCCCCAAACTGTTTTAATAAATTTTGGCTTTTTGGCTGGCTCATTTAATTTTCCCCTAAGCCGTCCAATATGTGCCATTACTGTGTTGTTGTTATCAAGATATTTTTCTTTCCATACATTTTCAAATAGTTCTTCGGAGGAAATCACTTTTCCTTGATGTTCGCACAAATACCAAAGAATTGAAAACTCAATAGGGGTTAGCGATACCTCTTTCCCAAACAAAGAGCATTTATGAGTATCTTTGTTGATAATCAATCCTCTAATATCATATTCGCTTTTTTGAAAAGGCTGATTTTGTACGGGATTATTATACTTTTGATAACGCCTTAACTGTGTCTTTACTCTTGCAACAACTTCCAAAGGATTAAAGGGCTTTGTAATATAATCATCAGCACCTATCGTAAGCCCCATTATTTTATCCCCGTCTTCAATTTTAGCAGTAAGCATAATAACGGGGAAATAAAACTTTTCTCTGATTTTTTGACAAATACGAAATCCGTCTATATCAGGCAGCATAATATCCAGTATGGCTAAATCAATCTCTGTTTCTTCAATACATTTCAATGCTTCAATACCGCTGTAATATTTATAAACAGTGTAATTGTCGTTTTTCAAGTAGACTTCAAGTAAGTCTGCTATTTCTTTTTCATCATCTACAACTAAAATTTTTTCATTCATCGCCTATACTCCTTTTGTTCTGGTATAGCTCCCGTAATATCGTCAAAATCACACATCTCCATTCTTAAATCGCCCATCAGCAGGCTTTTTCGCATCTTTAGGTATCAGCCAAACATTACTCATTTTAACTGCTCTATCTATCCGATTATCATTACAATATTGCAAAACTCGTCTATCTGAGATACCCCATTTAATGGCAGCTTCTTTCGTGGTAATATAATCCATATCGCACCTCCAATATAATAATATATTATACTTCGTTTATTCGAAGAATACAAGTATGTAAATATGAATTCTTATCTCTTGTAACAAGAAATATTATCTCTATTTATAAGAGATTTCACATCGTTTAATAAGAGGCTACATTTCTGTACAATATAAGGGTAGAAGAAACGAGTACAGGTGGTGAGCTTATGGACAAGAAAATCAATAACTTTGACTTCGATTTTATGCCGATAGGACAGGCGATTAAAAAAGCCCGTGAAGCCAAGAAAGTAACCAGAGAACAGTTAGCGGAAATAGTAGATTATTCTGCAAGGCATATTCAGTCGGTAGAAAACGAGGGTCAGCACCCGAGCTTTGAGCTGTTTATTCAACTCATCACAATGTTTGATGTTTCGGTTGACGAATATATCTTCCCAAATAAGAAAACAAATAAAAGTTCCGTCCGCAGGCGTTTGGAAACACTGCTTGATAATTTGGACGATAAAGAACTTTCCGTTATCGAAGCAACCGTAAACGGTCTATGTAAGGCAAAAGAGCCAGAGGAATAAAATCCTCTGGTTTTTCTTTTGCCCTTTTTTAATAGGCAGGGATACCGTAACCGTAAATTACGCTGCTTCCGATAGCATATCTGTTCTGTCGGCAGGTATCTCCAGAGTTGCCCTCAACGGTATAAACTGTTCCGTTCTCAACACGCTCGACAATTCCGACGTGGTCTGTCACACCGTCGCCCTCCCAATCAAAGAAGATGATATGACCTGCCGACGGCTCAAAACTGCCGTCCTGCCATTGACCTCTGTCCATAAACCATTGTGAGCCTAACACGCAGCCTGCGAATTTCGGAATAACGCCTGTATCAATATAGCCGCACTCATTGGCACACCAAGATACAAAGCAGGCACACCATTCCACACGCCCCTCGAAGCCGTACCAACTCCAATAAGGCTGACCGCCTATATTTCCGACCTGCGACAATGCCACATTGACAATCTCGCTGTCGCCGCCAGAAATGCCGTATAGCACCTGCGACCATAGCGAATTGTTTTCCTCGGCAAGTAGCTCGGAGAGCTGTTCTCTCTGGTCTGCATTGAAATTGTACTTGTCAGCCATTTCCTCGGCTGTCTTATGGGCAACCGTGATATACAGATAGGTGCGTGTAACGGTGGTTTCCGTCTGTATGATATTGCCGTGACCGTCGTCGCTCTCGGTTATCTGTGTTTCGGTCTTGCTTTCCGTTCTGGAGCTTATCTCATTCATCTCCCAGAAGATGTTTTTGAGAAGCTCTTTTTTGCTGTCGTCCATTGTGGCGACTTCCTGCGGATTGTCGGGGTCGGTATTGGTCTTGACGGAATAAACCGCAAGCACCTCTTTCCAGACCGCACGGCTTCCCGACATTTCAAGGACATCGTGAGCTGTACCATTCTTGGTTTCATCAAGTTTGGCATCGTACTCGGTATTGATTTCTCTCACAACAGTTTGCATTGTCATACCGTTTCCAGAGTCCTCGCCAGAAAAGAAAATACCGAACACCGAACCGACAAGCAAACCGACAAGGCAAATAACAATAATAATCACAACGGCAACCCAACCGCCTGCGGCAATCGCAGAAATCAATGCCTTTGTTCCTGCAATAATCGCCTTGACCGCCGCAATGGTCGCTTTCACTGCAACCTTTACGGCGTGGGCGGTAGCTTTTGCTGTTGCTTTCGCTGCCTGTGCTGCTCGTTGAGCCGCCTTGACCGAAGCCTGTGCAGTTTTCTGTGCCGTCTTTGCGGTATGCTCGGCGGTCTTGATAGCCGCCTTTGAGGTGGATTGAGCCGTCTTAACGCTTTTCTCGGCAGATTTGACCGTACCTTTGGTCGTGAATTTTATCGTCTTTCCTGTACTTCGGGCAGACTGCTTGATTGTCTTTTCTGCCTGCGTTTTTGTTCGCACGGTTTGAGTGTGAACATTGGAAGCTCGCTTTTCTGCCGATTTCATTGCCCGTTTGGTCTTAAAATCGGCAATACCGTCCTTTGCCTTGACGATATTTTCCTTTGTGGTCTGCACACCTTTCTTACCTTGCTTATTAAATTGGTGTACGCCTTCCTCCGTCACACGCTCGGCGGTATAGGACACCTTATCCGAAGCGTACTCGGTAGCAGAGCTTTCATCGGCATAATAGCCCTGTTCCGCCTTGTCCTTTGTCTTGGCATAAGCGGCTTTCATACGCTCTGAAGCAATAGCGGCTTTGTCAATGGTCTTAATTGTACCCTTGACCGCATCTCTGGTCTTTATATCAGCCATACAAAACCTCCTTTCCCAGAAGTTTTGCGGTCACATCAGGATACCTTTTTCGCCACAACCACAAGTCTGCCGTTTTGTGCTGAGTATTCGCAGGTAGAGAGCGTAATCAGCCTGTCGCCGTATTCAGCACTTACGCCTGTATCGTACAGGGCAAGCTCCTTGCATTTGGCGATATATTCGTCAAATGCTTCTGCATTTTCCGCGTTGACAAAATCATAGTAGCGGAAGCCCTCGGAACTGTACGCAACGGTCTTGAATACAGCCACGATTTCATATTCCGCCTGCTCGGTCAGCGTATCAAACAGAATGGTTTTGTGTTCCTCATAGAAGCTCTTGGATTTGTAATCATTCAAAGCTCCGAACATTTTGCCGCCCTTGATATGATGACCGTAAATAACAAGGTTGTCGCTCTCTGCGATATTGCAGTTTTCTTGAATATACGGTGTGCCTAAATCGCTGTATGCCTTTTCAAAGTTGTGCTTCAGATAGAAATTCGGATTATTCGGTGTCTGCATTACAGGATAGTTGAGCTTCGTGCCGGCAATGGAAATCCAACCTACCATATCGGGATTTTGCAAGAAAAGCTCCCCGTACTCTGGCAGGATAGTTTCTTCCTCGTTAAGCGGAACTTGCGGAGCTTCTTCGCCTGTTTGAGCCTGCTCCACAACCTCGGCAATCTGCTCAAAGGCTTCTGTCTGCTCCGCTTCGTGTGCATAATGGTCATAAATGTGATAACCGCAAAAAGCCGTCGCACCTAACAGGCACACGGCGGCGATAATACAAATCTGCATTACATATTTTTTCATAGCTTCGTCCTTTCTTATCGTGAATGTTCAGTCTGCTGTTTCGGTGCAGGTAAATCCCTGCAATATTCGGGATACCTTACCTTAATACCCTCAACAAAGTACGGAGCATATTCACAACAGAATAATTCATCTGGCGTAAAATACCGTCCGTTTTCCTTTTCCGTGTAACCGTTCCAGAGGTTAAAGGCAAGGTGGCAGACCTTGACCGTACCGCTTGTCTGCCAGCCGCCGTGCATACCCTCTGGCTCAATGCAATCCGTCTTAAAATCAAACATCTGGTTGATATTTGCCCTTGTTTCGGCGGCAATGCCCATTACATAGAAAAAGGCTCTGTGATAACAGTCGTTTACTTTGCTCTTGTTCATCATTTCCAGAAAGAAATCCCGATGAGCTGCAGAGCGAAATCGGATATTAGACATTGAAAATTCTCCTTTCGATTTTTGGTAAAAAAAGAACGCCCACATTGTAAAAAAGTGAGCGTTACGCTGAATTGGTTTCGATATTACATTTTTCCGTTTTGTCCGTCTGCTTCTGCCTTTCCTAACAGATACAAAAATGCTATGGCAGGTATTCGCAAAATCGGTACTGCTGTTTCGTGCTTTGCAATGCCAAAATCGTCTAACTGCTTTGTTACAAGAAAAGCGTTTGTTACCTTTGATTTTTCGTCCTTGCAAAGTTCAACAATAGCGTCGGTTGCAGGAATATGGGAATTGTTGCGGTATTTGACCTCGCAGAGAATTTTCTCACGGGGCAGCTCTACCACCACATCAACCTCTTTCTGGTTGTCCTTTGCCTTTCTGAAATAGCCGAGCTGTGCCGTACTGCCTTGATAGAAAGATACGATATGCTTATACACGGTGGTTTCCACCATTGCTCCGAGTTCCTTTTCATCGGATAACACATCATCTATCATCAACACGGCGTTGCGGATAGCTGCGTCGGCAATAAAGATTTTCGGCTTGCCCTTTAATGCTCCCTTACTTCCCACATCCATTGCCTTTGCCAGATAAATAAGGTTAGACATTTCAAGAGCTTCAATATAGCCGTCAATCGTGCTGACCGAAGTGTTTTCCAATTCCTTTGCCGCCGTGGTTACGCTGAAAATCTCCGTTGAGTTCATACAGAGATATAAGAACAGCTTTTCCATTAAAAGCGGACTGCGGATATTGAACAGGGTAAGCACATCTCGCTTGATTACCTTATCAACTACATCTTCACGAAGCATTCGTTGAGCGTAAATATCATCATCGGACAATACAAGCTCTGGGAAACCGCCAATCATCAGATAGCGGTTGAAATGCCCCTCTAACGGAGCAAATCTGTCCATTAGGTCGCCAAGCTCCGCATTGCTCATTTTCACGAGCTTTGTGAGTTTTAAGCTATCTGGCAAAATCGGTTCTTCAAGCTGAAGCAGACGGCAATACTCATAAAATGACATTGTCGGTATCTTCAAGACGCTCCATCTGCCCGTTCCGCTGTCCGTTGCACCTTTTTCCAGTATCGGGCTTGCAGAGCCTGTTGCGGTCAGACGAATATCCTTTCTGCTGTCATAGATGACTTTCATCCACAATTCCCAATTATCCGTATATTGGATTTCATCAAGGAAGATATACTTTGTTCCCTCGATAGGGTAAAGTGACTCGTAAATGGAAAGCACCGTTTCTACATTGACGAGCTTTACAATCGGATTGTCAAAAGACACATACAGAATGTTCTTCGGACTTACGCCCTCGTCAATCAGATTATCTATCATCTGGTACATAATCGTTGTCTTACCCACACGCCTTGCTCCAGACAATACCGCAAAACGGCGGAGCGTTTTATGCTTTATCATCTTGAGTGCTTCATAATAGGCAAGTCGCTTCTGCGGTTTACTTTCCTCTTTGATTGCAGACGGATTACGCCACCACGGATTGTATTGCCGTAATACCTTAATGACCTGTTCATCGCTTACAATAGCCATAAAAGCACCTCCATACTTTCATTATTTCCTCGGAGTTATATTATTATACTTGCACAACTCTCTGGGAGTTATGCAAGTATATTATAACAACAGTCAATCAAAAAATCAAGAGGGCTGACAAACAGACATAAAAAATTTACTTTTGGTGGCTTCTCTTGGCGTTCCTAAACCTCCCCAAACTTGGTTGTCATCAGCCTGTAAAGCTCGGTGTTGCGTGGGAACTTATTGACAAACGGAACAAGGGAGCTGCCGACTTTGAGTAAGCCCTGTCCTGCACCGACATTCGTGATATAGCTCATCTGAAGGTCGGAGATATTAAGGAGCTTGGCAAGCTCAATCCTGTCGGTAGACGCTTGGTTGAGCATAATAATAAACTCGGAGTTTGCAAGCATTGTCCTCGCCGTATGGCTCTGTAAGAGGTCGTCAACATTCTGCGTGATACCCGTACAGTACGCACCGTATTTACGCACACGCTTCCAGAGGGTAAAGAGGAAGTTGGCAGAGTATTCGTGCTGAAAGAGCAGATAGATTTCATCAATGAAAATAAAGGTGTTTCTGCCTTTGGCTCTGTTCTGCGTGATACGGTTTAAGATGCTGTCAAGCACCACAAGCATACCGATAGGCTGTAACTGCTTGCCCAAATCCAGAATGTCATAGCAGATAAGACGGCTGTGGGTATCAACATTCGTGTGCTTTGCAAAGGTGTTGAGCGACCCGTCCGTAAACAGCTCAATCGCAAAGGCGATTTCCTGTGCTTCTGGCTCATTCTGTTTTAACAGCTCCTCACGGAAGTCCTGCAAGGTGGGCGGCGTTCCCATATAGTTGCCCTGCTGATAGTAGCGGTACACGCTTGCCGTACATCGGTCAATAATGGATTTCTGCTTTGCTCCCAAGTTCGTGCCGCCGATGAGCTGTTCGCAAAGGGATAAAATAAACTCCGATTTCAGAATGACAGGGTTTGCACCGTCACCGTAATCGGAGTTCATATCCATAGCATTGATGTGATTTTCACTTGTCGCAGAGATATGAATAACCTCTCCCTGCATTGCTTTCACAAGCGGGGAATATTCACGCTCTGGGTCAATGATGATTATATCGGCATTAGGGTCGGTCAGAATGATATTCGTCATTTCTTCCTTTGCGGTAAAGGATTTTCCTGCACCCGACACACCGAGAATAAAGGAATTGCCGTTAAGGAGCTGCCTGCGGTTGGCGATAATCATATTTTTGCTGATGACATTCTGACCGTAATACACACCGTTTTCGTGGTAGATTTCCTGCACACGGAACGGGATAAACACCGCAAGGCTCTCCGTGGTAAGGGTACGCAGGGCGTCAATCCTGCGGACGCCAAAGGGCAGAGCCGTGTTCAGTCCGTCCATCTGCTGATATTTCAGCACCGCAAACTGACAGAGGTGCTTTCTTGCCGTAGTAAGCAGGGCTTCGGTGTCATTGTCAAGCTGTTCCTTAGTTTCCGCCGTATGCACCATTGTCAGCACCGCAAACATCATTCTCTGGTCACGGGTGGTCAGGTCATCTAAAAACTCCTTGCTTTCTTTCCGCTGCTGTTCAAGGTCATAAGGGATGACCGCCGAAAAGTTATTGTTCTGGTTTTGTTTTCTCTGCCAGTTCGTGATGTTGGTTTCCACACCTAAAAGTCGGTTTTCCACCTCACGCACGGCTTCATCTGTGGGAACGGGAACAACATCCACAGACAGCATCATATTCCTGTTCAGCTCGCAAAGCTCGGCTACCATACTATCCTTGATATACGCCGCATACTCTCTGAGGAAAATCACACGCCCGTATCGGTTGCCGATTCTGAAATAATCCTTTTCAAACTCAAAGGTATCGGGGCAGATATAGTCCTTGAAATCGTGACCTTTTTTCATACTCTGCACCATATCAAAGCAGAATGCCGTTTCCTCGCCTGTGCGGTAGAAATCGTGGAAGATACGGAGCTTTTCTTCTGCGTCAAGCTCGGTGCATTTTGAGCCGAGCCTTGAGAAATGCCCGATAAGGTCAGCTCCCACACGGGCAAAGTAGTGTCGTGCTTCTTCGATATTCTTCTTGCAGACGGATATGGTCACATACTTATCCTGCACGATAGAATTAGCTCCTGTCGCTTTATCAAGGAGCATTTTGTTGTATTCTGTACGGTACTTATCCAAACCGTCCTCCGCCATAGGGATTAAAATGGTCTGCTCAAAGTCTGCCTTATTCAAGCGGCGGTTGTTGATAGTGATTTTCGTGGTCGCACCGCTGTCGAGGGCATTGAGAAGCTCCGAATACTCAAGGAACATCGCTTCCTTGTCCTCACGGCTTGCCACGGCATAGTTTATATCCTCAAACTTAAAGGTCTTTGCATACTTGTTCTTGCCCACAAGGAAAATGCCGTCCTCCCAGATTGTCTTAATCGGGATAACTGCCTGTACCGATTTCGGCACAACAAACTTTTCCTTGTCCTGCTTGAACAGATTTTTGAGTGTTCTTATCATTTCTTCATAGCCTCCTTTTCGTGATTTTGGATTGTCGCTTGCAGGGCTTCGTAATAAAGGTTGTCGGGCTTAAACATCAGCTTTTTCGGCATCAGAAATTCCGACTTTATCCACGCCCAGACAAACTGCTCGGCGGTCATACCGTTGTACTTTACAAAGCCCATCATCGCAAAGGGCGAAGCACCTAAAATACATACCCAACTGAGCGTTTCTGTTCCGAAGTGCGGACGGAGCAGGAAAAACAGACCTACCGCCACACCGCAGGCAAGAACAGAAAAAATGAACTGCCTTAAAGACAGTCCGAAAAACATACTTTCCGTGTAATTACGGATTTCCTTATTTATCTTGACTTCCAATAAATCGCACCTCCTTTACAAGCCCATCATTTCACGGACAACACGGTCTGCCATTTTCACCGCACCGACCAAGACAAGCATATTAAATACAAGCTCTCCGATATAGCTCCACACCATTGATACCGCCGCAGCGTTCGGGTCAACAGCAGGGGGCGTGGCGGCAAACAGCGAAAAGATGATACAGGCAAGGACAATGATTGCTCCCTCCAGACAGACGGCGGCATAGCTTTTGATAAAGCTCTTGCCGACGCTCTGGCTCGGCTCTCCTGCAAAAGTAGATAACGGCACGGGAGCGATTGCGGTATAAAGGTAGAGCTTAAAAAATCGTCCGTAAACCGACATTATCATAATGAACGACAGCACCGTAATGAACAGACCGCCTATAAGCGTGACCGCCCATAGAGGAATACTCTCGAAAAATCCGCAGTTCTCAACGGCGGTTACAATCTCCTGCGGTAATACCGTCTGGGCCGCCGTGCCGAAGCCTGCGGCATTCATTATGGTGGAAATCACGCCCTGCACAATGTTAAACAGAGCCATCATCAGCTCCAAGCCATAGGTTACAACGCCTTTGGCAAGAGCAAATCGGATAAAGAGTTTTAATGCGTGTTCGGGTTTCTTGACTTCTGCGAAGCTGCCGCAGGTACGCATCACACCCACGACAAAAAACAGCACGAGCAGGGCAAGCCCGATAGCCTGCAACGCACCGTGGATATTCACGATAACATTCCATATCGTACCGCCCTTAAATTGCTCTGGAGATTGGGTAATAAGCTGCCATATTTCCGACAGCTTTTCGTTCCAAGTATTCAGAGCGTTCTCTAAATTCTGTACGACCCAATTATCAGACACTTAAACCACCTCCGTTCTTAAAATAGCCTTACGGAGCAGACCGCAAAGCGGATCTGCCCCGTAAGCTCTGTCTTGTGTCTTTTTATTGTCTGATATTAGCCTGTGATAAGAGTCAAAATCTCTTTTGCAAAGGTAATGATGACGCCGCCTGCAAGGGTCAAAAAGCCGTTTGCTCTCTGGGACGGGTCGTGAGATTTGAGGGAAAGACCAATCTGCACAATACCGAAGCCGAGCATAATCATACCGACCGCACGGATTAAGCCAAAGATAAAATCGGAAAGGTTATTGACTACGGTAAGCGGGTCATTGGCGGCAAAGGCAGTTGTGGTAAAGCAGGTCAGGCACAGCACTACTGCCGCATACGCAGCCAGAGCCTTTTTGCTTTTCTTACCCATCGGCAGCTTGGTGTTTTCCTTGTTCTGGGTGTTCTTCTTGTTAAAATACTTCATAGATGATTCCTCCTTAAATTTTGAATTGTTCTTCCAAGTCCTCCTCGGACAGAAGCTCGTAGGATGTTTTGACAGGCTTTACGCTTACAGCGTTCATCATCAAAGCGTTGTCAAATACAAGGGTTGCGACAGCCTGCGTCGGCTCACCGTGGATATACGGCGGCTGACCTCCGTCGGTTGTCAGTTTCACATTCGGGTGCTTCAAGATGTCATACTTAAAGTCCATTACAGGGCGTTCGCCACGAACAAAAAGAAGTGCGTAGCGGTTATCAAGCATACGCACTTCGTCTGGGGTCATCAGCTCACGCCCCGATATTTGATAGTTGGTGGAATAGTTACCGCTTCGCCCCGTACTCTTTCCGTAGGTGTTGGTATCAATCGTTTCCTTGCCCAAAAGCTCCGACACATACTTGTGGGTGCTTTGCTCGTTGCCGCCGAGATATAAGAAACTATCGCAGTTGCCGACAATGCTTTCCCATTGCTTCTCAAACAGAGCTTTAAGCTGTGCCAAGTTTTGCAGAATGATACTGACCGATACCCCTCTGGAACGCATAACCGAGAGTATCTTGTCAAAATCATCGGGCAGCGAAACATTGGCAAACTCGTCCATTATAAAATGACAATGCACGGGCAGGCTTCCGCCGTACTTATGGTCGGCAAGATAAAAAAGCTGTTGGAAAAGCTGCGTGTATAAGATGGACACAAGGAAATTAAAGCTCGTGTCATTGTCGGGTATCAGAGCGAACAAAGCGACTTTCTTTTCGCCTAAAGATGGCAGGTCAAGCTCATCGGTAGCGGTTAAACTTGCAAGGCTCTCCAAGTTAAATTTTTCAAGCCTTGCCGCAAGGGTTATCTGGATACTCTTTAAGGTCTTTGCAGAGCCAGAGTGATAATCCCTGTAATACTTGAGGGCAATATGCTCTGGGTTTACCATTTCCAGACGGTCAAACAGTTCGTCCAGAGGGCTTACATAGCTGTCGTCGTCCTCACGGACTTCGCCTGCACGAAGCAGCTCCATTACCATCGGGAAATTCTGCTCCTCTGGCGGTGCTTCGTATTTTAGATAAAACACCAAAGACAATAGCAACATACTTGCCGCCGTGTCCCAAAACGGGTCTTGCGACTGGCTTCCTTTCGGCGTGGTCGCCTTAAAGAGATTGGTTACAAGCCTTTGCACATCGTTGTCGTTTCGCAGATAGACAAAGGGATTGTAACAATGGCTGCGGTGCATATTGATAAGGTCAAGCACACGCACCTCATAGCCTTTATTTTCCAACAGACCGCCGATGTCACGGACGATTTCGCCCTTTGGGTCGAGTATTACAAAAGATGTGTTGCACTGCATAGCATTTGGCTTGCAGAAAAACCTCGTTTTTCCCGCACCAGAGCCGCCGCAGACTAAAATATTCAGATTCCTGCGGTGCTTTTTCCCGTCCAACCCGATACGGACATTCTGGGTCAAAAGCTTATTAGCTGACGGGTCTTTATCTCGGTACTTCTTATTCAAAGCACCTGCGTTGCCCCATTTCGCAGAGCCGTGTTCCTCACGCCTGCGGTAATTCCTGCGTGTAGAGAAATAAACGCCGATGCCCATAGCGTAGGCAAGTAAAAAAATAAGGACAGTCTTTACGCTGTCCTCACATACCATTATTTCAAACGGATTGCCCATCGCCACAGGCAGACCTCGGATAATCTCTACAAGACCACCGCTGACATAGGGTGCTGTCAGCAGGGCAAGCCATACGACAGGAAGTATGCCGCAGACAGAAAGGATTAGGCTCGTTTTCTGGTCATCGTTCCTCATTGCACCTGCAATGCACGACCTTAACCTTTTTTGTCGGAGCGTGTGCCACCTTGCTTATCAGCTCGTCAACAGGCTCGGTGGGGCGTTCCTCCTGTAACTGCCTTGTACGCAGGGTGTTTAAGGCGTTGATGACGATATTCTTATCGTACTTGTCAAGTGCGATATGGTATCGTTCCTCTCTCATAGTCTGCACCTCCGATTAGCGTTCCTGCTCTTTGTTCTTTGCAGGCTTGTTCTTCTCCATACTCTTATACATATCGCTCTGGATTTCGCCCAGAACATCACGCATCGTGCCAAGCTCTCCCTTGAATGCCTGCGTATCCATTTCCGCATACTCTCTGGGAAGTCTGGAAAAGTCAAAACCTCTGGTATCCACGCCATAACGGGAGCTTACCATATAGGCAACGCAGAAGGATTTGAAATCGGAAGCATCACGGCTCTCGTTGTGCTTAAAGTTATAGACTGCTGCCGATACCTCTTTTGCCATACTCACGAACAGCACTTCCTCGGAAAGCCCCTTCTTAACAAAAATGGTCTGCTGAGAGCTGTCATAATAGGCAGGCAGTTCAAGCTCCCCGACGGGTACACAGGGTACAGGGCTTGCATCAATCAGAGCCGACACAAGCTCACGCATGGATTTCGGCTCCTGTTCCTGCTGCCTGTCCTTTGCCGAGGTTTCGGAAATATCATAAACCACTTTGGCATTGTAGGAGATGCCCTTTGTCCCGTCCTCACGGGTGTATTCCTTGCTCGGCTCAAGGATAATGATTTTCTGTGCGTCCTTGTTCACATAGACACGGTTCGCTTTCCATTTGCTGTACTCTTTAAGCTGCGTTGCTTCGGGCATCTGTGCTGACACCAGAATAGCGTTAGCCACGGAGTAGCGGTCAAAGCGACCCTGCACATTAAGATACTGACGGAAGCTGTCGCCGCTTGCCATCATTTCAGAGCAGGTATTGTCAATCAGCTCATAGGCTTCTTTCCGCTGTGCCTGCTTTGCGGCAGCCCATTCCTCTTTATCAAAAGGTTTGTTGCCACCGCCGAATACATCGTAAATACTCATAGCTGTTTACCTCGTTTCTTTGGATTTTGGTTTCTTTTTCTTTCTTGGGGGCTGTTTATGCTCCGTTTTCCTGTTAGCACTTTTCACCCTGTCGGAAGCACCGCTTTTGTCCAGGTCGGAAGTGCCAATCTCTGCTTCCTGCTCCTTGCGGCTCTCCTTGATTTTCCGCAGTTCCTCTCTGACAGAAGGTTTCTCCTTAGTCATAGTAGCCCCCTCTGCGGACTTCTTTGGCTGCTCTGAGGT
>OIEH01000731.1_pt1 | contig 16113 bp, 8 predicted proteins | sample 1604811 | NCBI WGS metagenome assembly OIEH01 (sample SAMN01760945, study PRJEB22395) | human gut metagenome | reverse complement strand
CCTGAGACGTCCCTTCCATATAGCCATATCCATACGGTTCATCCATAGGTTCATCGATAGCGGAAGCAGGAAGTGTAGAATAAATTTTCCCTTTCTCATGTTTATGATAATCACTGTCACCACCCGGTGCGGCAATAGAAATCCCCTTATCAAAATTAGAGAAACAAGAGGGAGTACCATCTGCCGCTAATGCCGCAACCGAGATATAATCAGGATATGCCCCCGGATATCCAGCCATAGCAGAATATTCATTACCACCGGCAAATATCACTATACCTCCGTCAATAACCCCGTTAGGAGAACCTGCGTTGTGAATAAAGTAATCAAGCGCCTCTTTCTCTAATGGACAAGCAGCCAGCCATTCTTTATCAGATGTATAACCGGGACTATAGTTCAAAGCATTTGCCAAGCCGGAATTATATCCCCAACTACATTGTAGAATAACCGCCCCATTGTCAGCTGCATATTTAATGGCTTTCGCTTCCTGATATATAGTACACCCAAGAGGACCGGAGAATACTTGGCAAGTCATTATTTTAACACCGGGATTTTCCGATCCATTTCCTCCGGCAATGCCACTAATGCCAATACCATTATTTCTTGCAGCACTAATCACACCTGCAATATGAGTACCGTGCCCCGTATCATTGGCATCATCATATGAAATATAGCCTTTGTCGTCCACAAAGTTATATCCATACAAATCACCTGCGTAACCATTGTTATCCCCATCTTCTTTAGATGCAAACACTTCATTTTCATTCTTCCACATATTAGGCATTAAATCCGGATGATCATACATTACACCTTCATCCAAAACAGCCACAATGATTGATGGATCACCGGTGCAAAGCTTCCATGCTTCTTTACAATTCACATCCACACCAGCTACTGCGGGGTTCACCAAATCGCCTCTATCAGTTCGATCACCCTCTTGCAAAATTGTACCGTCATTGATACATCCCCATTGAAGCCCCAGATAAGGATCCTCCGAATCTGCTGTACGAGTGACAGACATTCTTTGACGTTCTTTATCATTGGGAACCGTAGCCCGTATATTCAAGTCGTACGAACGCTTGATAGTATGACTATACTGGATTTTAGCAATATCTGCAACCAATGACAAATCTTTGGCAACTTGTTCCAAATCCGTATTTTCATCAAAATGAATCACATACCAAAGATTTAAACCAACCTTTTGCGTACGTTCTTCATTATGTCTGTCAACAGGAAAAACACGTTCCAACTTATTTGTTCCAATGCGTTGTAGTACCTCATCCATTTCAGAGATTCCCGAACGAGTCATCACTCCTCCTATAGCGCGAGTGGTGGCAGCAGCTAATTTAGCTGCTGCTTCCTGTTTAAACTTAACTAATATTTCTCCCTGATTAGCACCTTCAGGCAAATCAATAATAGGAGCTCCCTGCCCTGCATCCGGTGTCAAAGTCTCATTAAGACTTTGACTATCAGAACAAGAAATAAATGTAATTGCCATGATGGCAACAAAACTTAAATATATCTTCTTCATATTCAAAATTAATCAATGATTGTTGGTCTAGCTTTCGGATAACGCTCATAAAACCATTCAAGATTTGCAGGCTCATTTTTAAAACCGGGAACATTACCATCCATATCAAGTCCACTTTCTTGAGTATATATCAAAGTAAATGGATCGAATCTGGCAAAACGGGAATGATAAAGTAACCAATCCGGCAAATCATCTCCAGACAAGAAGTTTAGATTCAATGAAAGATATTCTACATTCGGCAGAATTTTAGGAACAGTCTTCAATTTTGCTTTTACTTCTTCGGAAGCAGAGGACAATGTGTCATTCTTTTGAATATCCGCATCTGTATAAACAGATACACCATATTCCGGAGCTCCATTAGTATTAAGGAAATTCGGTAATTTTCCATATATCAAATTATATGACAAAGACAGTGCTTTCAACTTTTCCCATTTGAATAAATTCTTCAAGCTATAATCATCAGCTCTAAGCTTCAATCCAATATGTTCACGACTTTCATTATTTAAGTCTTTAATCGTATATCGACGCATACCATTCAAACTCAAAGATTCCAATTTTGGATAATTAGCTGGAGTTAAATCATACGGTATTCTTTCGAAACTATTACTTCCCAAATCAAGATATTCGAGTGTTTGGCTTGGTTTCGCCAATTCACTTTTTGAAATAGTAGTAATACCATATCCTCCAATTGTCAACCTCTTCAAATGCTCAAGATTCGCCAAAGCATTTCCAATTTTAAAATCGGAAGGTAATAACATTATATTTGTATTACCAAAAATCACAAGACTCTCCAGATAAGTAATCTTCCCGATTTCTAATGGCAATCCTTCTTTTGTATTTAACATACGGAATTCAGCAGAACGTACACGACCTATCATTTCTTCGGTAACACCTTCGTCTGTCTTTTCCCACACAGTCACACCTTGCCAATATTCAAGACGTTCACTCGTATCCCAATTAACCATGGAACGCATCTTCGCACTAGCAATCACCAGAGCAATAGAATCTCCTCTACGGTCAGGAGTGATTTCCGGAGCCGCCTCTTGCGTAACTGTCATAACAACCTCCGCCGCTTCCGGATCTTTTGGAGTAAAACGGATTTCAACAGTACGTTCCTCAGCGTTCGGATTCATTTCCCAATTAAAACGCATCTTTATCGTTCGAGGGCGCGCACCATTATCAAACGAAATATCCGGTGTCTTTTTAATTGTTGTTACCCATGAACTTCTATCATAATTAACATCAAATCTGACATTAGTCGTTACAGACACCTCAAAAAATCTCTTATCTGCAATAGCCATATTGGCCACCTTGACATTCTCTTCACTCAATCCTATCATTTTTCCGTATCCCGTTTGGTGAATTTCCAACTGATGTCTCTCCTGTCCTTCCGGAACAAAAGTTACAATGGCATTACGCACCTTGTTGGCAAGCGTCGTATCTATTACCACCTGACATTCTGTAGTTCCTATACCATTAGCAGGAATCACCTTCACCCAAGGTTCACTCACTTTAGCAACCCATTTCGTGCCCGAAGCAACATTGACAATTTCCGTACCTCCTTCAGCAGCCAATGTTATTTCTTGGGTATCGATCGTGAAACCGCTAATGCCTTCATCGTCCGAATCTTTGCAAGCTGCCGTAATATACAACGCTGCAAATAAGCATATAACTATTTTAAATAATGGTTTCATATATATTCTATTTTTGTTTTCTCACCTAAATTATTCTTTCAAGTAATCGCATCCGCGAATATCTTGTGTCTTATCATAAATCAGCTTATAATAGCCGTATTTTATGCTAGTACAAACAGAAGAAAGATCAATCACAATATTCGGATTATCTTTAATCTCAAACACAAAGATTCTTGATGAAATAGTATCATCGATTTTACGCAAATCGTTACCTCCAATATAAAAACCGGACAGACTCGGAGCATTGGCAATTCCTGTCGGCCATTGACGCAACGAACGGTTACCTTGTGCATCACGCTGATTACGTATACCCAAGACTGTCAAAGTAGCAGCATCCAATGGTTGGGACGGGAATTCAGAAAAACAGTTGTTACTGATATCCAATCCATATAGGAAAGGCAGATTAGCTCCGTTGAAATCTTTAGGAAACTTAGACAGTTTGTTATATGTCAAATCCAATGTCTTTAACATATATGAATACTTGGCGTTTTTCAACACTCCTTCCGGAAATTCCTTTATACCATTGCCAGCTAAGGCCAAAGCTCCAAGTTTAGAATTCTTTTCAAAAAGAATACCAGGGAACTCAGTCAATTTATTTCCACCCAATGACAATGTATTCACATTGATTCCATCAAACCCTTCTTCAAAACCATCGATTTCATTAAATGAGAAATCAACGGAAGACATTATATAAATAGAAGAAGAACTAAAAATCGCAGGGAACTTCTTTAATTTATTATGTGAGAACGAGAATGATTCCACATCCGCATATCCACAGAAACTTCCATTTTCATCACGAGGTAATTCCGAAATTTGATTGTAATCCATAGATAATTGAACCAAGTTTACTTTATTACCAAAAGCTTTCTTAATAGTCTTAATCTGATTGTAAATGCAATCTAATTTCCCTAATTTCTCCAGCATTGACATATCCGGCAGAACCGTCAAACGATTAAAGCTCAAATAAAGTATCTGCAATGACTTGCTTATCTTTTCGCTAGACACCAATGTAGCTAAATCTTCATGGAAATCACCCAGTTGCGGATTGTTTGCAAAATTCAACAATTGAATGCTTGGAAGCGTTTTAAGTGTCTCCACTGGTAGTCTTTTCATTGACGGACAATTATATAATTCCATATCCGTAAGATTTTCCAAAGCACTAAGATCCGTACCTTCAGCAAAGTCTGCAAATTTTCCGTTTGCTATATACAACATCTGCAGATTCTTCAGTTTTCCTATAGATTTGGGGATCCCTCTGATCCCATTAGTCAACCGATTAGCAGGAACATCCTTCAATGAGGGACCATCACTTTGGACAGATGCCGCAGAGAGAGCAGCCAAATCAGGCTTCTCCGGTTTACCTTCTTCTTGCCATTTTAGAGCAATCTGCATCAAATCCGAAAAGTTTGCTTTTATGTCTCTCTTCACATATTTATTATAATAATCATCACACAACGTTTTTCTCTCAACTTCCGTCAAGTCTCTTCCCATTGTTTTCTCAATGACATTATCCCCCACTTGGTCCGAGTGATTTCCCAATGACAAAGTACGTAACTCCGTCAAATCACCCAAACACTCAGGAATATCTCCCTCAGGTCCAAAAGCACCTATGGATAAAGCAGTAACACGCCCTTTGGCATCCAACTCCACTCCAGGTTGCTGCCCCCATAAATCAATATCCTTATCAAAGTCCCAATTAGCTCCTATCGGATAAGTAGTTCCGGAATAACTCCACCCCTTCTGATTTTTTTCTGGAATCTTAGGTCCTTTCAAAGCCATCCAAATCTCCTTTAACACCAAATAGTCTTTGATACAGCCCGTACTTTCTAAAAAATTGATCGGGACATCAACATCAGTCGTCTTATTATCCACAACCTCAAAAACCTCACCCTCAATCTCTCCATATTCCCAAGATGAAGTTTTATTCTTCTTCCAAGTAGTATAGTTCACAATCTTATATTTACCGGCTTGAAGTCGTAATAAAGAATCACTGACTGCTACGGATACAGACTTCCCATCTTTTAATTTCTCCGTATATTTTACCGGTACTTTCTGAAAAGAAGTAGTTTTCTTAGTAAACTGATCTTGCACAGTCACATTGATATAATAGATATCAGAAAACAAATAATCATCACCTAAAACAGATCTAGTATCGGGAATGAAATTTTTAGTTACTGTAAACTTAACCATACCACGTTCCACTACTTTTACCATAATGTCCTGTACAGCTAATCCGCCATCCTGCACGGTAATCACCGTTCTTTCTTCCGGTTCACCGGATAAAATTCTTTTCAGGGCTTGGTTTCCTTGCTCTTCATCAGGTTTATACAAGTAGAATCCTACCACTTGATAACGTCCGGACATCAATTGCAGTTTCTCGCTGCGCAATCCGAACTCACTGTCATTTCCCATTGCAGACAAACCGACGGTTTGAATAATTTCAGAGCCATCTTCCAAGTTAACAAGCACAATTTCCATTTTTTGTGCCGTTCCCAAAGAATCGAGTTCATTCAATCCGGCACGGCTTACAACCGTTTTTTTAGCCGAACCACTTTTATACAGTTTAAACTGTACATAACCATATCCCGCCTGTAAACCTTCGTTCTCGTCATCAGAACACGAACCTACTGCCAGACCTAAAGCTAACAATATACAAGACAGGAAAAACATTCTTAAATATAATACTTTATACTTCATATCGTCATCATATTTTAATCTTCAGTGCGATGTGTTATTAATAATATGGCATGTGTACTTCCGTTTTTCGAACCTATGATTTTAACTTCCATATCGCTATTACCATTCATTTGTTCTGTTATTCCAGTAAGTGTCACTTCATTCATACCAGTTATCGATAAAGCCAGTTCCTCATCCCATTTATTCACAATCTCACATCCCGTAACATAATTGCTCATTGACATTCCATTGGAAGCTATCACTAAAGAAGTATATTTTTTGCCTAACGGTAAGGATACAATCCAGACATTCGATATGCCATATTTTTCTATAGTCTCATCTTCTCCATATTGATCGGCATAAGAAATCAGCTCCAGATCAGTCAATTCTTCTCCACTCTCATCTTTCAACACAAATCCTTCATTAGTTTTTGGGTTTTCCGCCTGCTCAATATCCGCTATTATATTTTCTTGGAATTCTTTAGCGATACCATTATTTAATAAAACACGCTCTTCAAAGTTCTCTTTAATCTCCTCATATACATTATTAGGAAAACCCAACACATAAGCTGTTCTCAATTTAGCCGTATTCATAGACGTAGTAATCTTTACATTTCCTGCCTTATCATCTTCTACGTGAAGCCAAGCAGGAGGATTATCAGTATAAGTAAATTTACCATAATAGTCAACATACTCTATCATGACCAAAGTATATGCATCATTCCATGCGATTACCGTCACCGGTACCCCGTCTGAATTATAAGTAGTTTCTCCAACAGTATATTCTTGTCCATCAAAAGAAGCTTTGATTTTTTCTTCGATACTGCTCACAATTCGACCTTCCGGTACACCTTGATATACTACAGCTACTTCTGCAAATTGCCCACTCCTACTTTCAAATTTCAAATTTGCCTTCTTTTCGGCCTTCTTATATTGTCTTATCACAGTTGGAGTAACCAAAACATCCTTACCGGCATATCCAAATACATCTTTTTCTTTCGTTTCAATGTCCAACCACACCGGTTTTTCAGACAAAACCCAGTCCTCATTGGCAGTAAGCAACAATTTTGTCTTACCATCAAAATCAATCACGAAAGGATTTTCTTCCGTATACAGTACCGATTTATCCTGATTGAAAGCATAAACTTCGTAACCGACCATCGGGCGAGAAACCTCTGCTATTACTTGCTGCATCCCTCCCATCATCATGGTCAGTTCCGCTTTATTCACTTTCAGCATCTCAGTCGCATCGTCACTGATATAAATAGTAATAGTTTGCTTACCGGCAGCTCCGGAACAAGTGAATGTTTGTTCTCCTTCCTGCTTAAAATAACACCAAAGTGACGAAGAAGTTAATACCCAGTTATCTGTAGCTTCAAAGGTTAACGTTTTTTCGTCACCCACTGCACATTCTATTCGCTGTAAATCAGGAAACACAGGTGTCTTGCTATCCTCATCGTCACTACAAGCTGACAATAAGAGGCAAAACATCAATGTTATCCATCGTAAATAGGTCTTTATATCTTTCATATTCATTCCAATTATCATTTAGACTCTCCTTCTTCTTTTTTATATTGTTCCGCTTCTTCATCTGTTATCCACTCCAAGATATTAACGTAAGTACCTACCGTACCCACTCCTTCCACATACAAAGTGATATACAAGACTACAAACTTCTGACAGACATTATAATAAGAGACATAAACGGTAGGCTGTTTTACCAGCAACTTACCATTCCCATAAATAGTACCAAAAGCCTCAGCAGTGCTTCCTATAAGCTGGTCATCTTCCAATTCCACTAATGGTTCCAAAGGATCCGACGGATCAAACTTTAATTTAAGGTCATATCCTTTATAGAAAAAATTCTGAAGTATAACCGTATTTTTTTCTTTCTCGTCTCTCTTCGTTTGCAATAGTCTCGTGTCCGTACCTTGCATATATGTCTGGAAATAAGTAGACGTTAATAAACAGTAGCCCTCAAAAGCGGAAATATCAAATGGACACGATTTCATCATTTCCACCCGAGCTTTCGTTCCATATAATGTCCAATTCATTTCCTTGTCGGAAAGTAGATTCAGAGTAACCGATAAAGAATCCGTTTTACCGATATTTTCATAAATACCTTTTATTCTGAAGTTAGTCGTTCTCTCACCCGCTTTGATAGTTACCGTATTCGACTCTACGACATACTGTTTGTTCTCAATCGCATTACTAGCCTTATCATCTATCTCCACACCAAAAGTACGATCATAGTCGCAAACGGTAGTGGCAACTACCGGAATATCAAACCAATCGTCACTATTTTGCACCGGATACACAGATAACGTATCAGAGAACATCACATATTCAGGACCGCTATAAGTAGTCCGGTCAATATCACCGCATCCCGAGACTCCAGCCGCCAGCATTATAATTGCTGCAATTCCTATTAATAGTTGTTTCATTATTTCTCAAATTATCTTTAACACATTATTTATTGCTCTCATTTGGTTCTATATCCGATCCCGGAGCTTCCAGTTCATGTTGTGGGATCGGCCATACAAAACGAGGATCATCCTTTTCTATCTTCATTTTATTGCCCGGAGCTATGGTATATTCCTGTTCTTCACGTTCAAACCCTTTATGCCAACGTTTTAAATCATTGAGACGGAATCCTTCCATATATAATTCTTTCACACGCTCTTCACTGATTATCTTCATCCAGTTTTCATCATTCATTACCGTAGAACCACCATAAGTAGAATATCGTGCCATACGCAATGTAGATATATCTTTCCCCGCTTTTCCATAATCTTTCATCTGGCAGTAAGCTTCAGCACGAATTAAATATTGCTCGGCCAGACGGAAAGGTTTAGGCATAGAAACAAACAATATTCTCTGAGCTACAAACTCCTGATTTCCCATATATTTAATAAGAAGCGGCCAAGTAAGTCCATGAGGATAACCGGTAGTTGCTGACGCAAAATAAGCTTCATAACGCATATCCTTAGAATCGTATGCAGATAATACCCATTTAGCCGGTACATATTCAGGCTTATATGAAGTATAATCATAATTCAAAAACACAGTACCCAACGCTCCTCCATAAGAAGTAGTTTCAAACCTTACTTTCCAAATTATTTCAGTAGCACTGTCATATTGCCACATATATTCAAAATCATTATAAGTTGTAGAATAATTTTTTTGAGTAATGTTCGCTAATATATACTTCTTGCTATTTATGACTTTAGAAGCATATTCTACAGCCTTATCCCATTTTCTCATATATAAATACAGACGGGCATAAAGAGCATTGACAGCACCGATCGTAAAGCTACTTGCATTATAAATTACAGTAGCATCTTCTTCATCCATTGCCAGAAATCCTGCCGCTTTCTCCAAATCATCTAATACAAATTGATAGGAGTCTTTTAAAGAAGCACGTTTTGCCGGAGAGGGATTTACATAACTACTTTGCAATACAATCCCTAACTCAGAAGCTGCGTCTTCATCATTTTCATAAGGCTTGCAAAAACATTTCAAGAGTTCTGAATAGGCTAATGCACGGGCAAAATAAATTTCTCCCTTATAAACATCCAGCTTCTCCAGTTTTTCATCATCAAAGGTGTTGGCTTCTACTCTTCCTATGTAATCGAGCACAAAATTACAGCGACCGATTATCACATACAAACTTCCATAAACATCACCTATTTGTTTATTAGTAGCAAGAATTTCATTACGCCATACATCTCCATAGACATTACCCCATCCCTGAACACCATAAACCAAATCAGTTTGTATGTCCGGCAGTAAAGTCAAATACCCACTATATAGGCTTTTATTCTTAAAACCTTCGTAAATACCTATAACAGCCTGATTTACATCTTCAACCGTATTGATCGCATCCTTCTGCAGAATGGCATCAGACGGATACTTATCAAGGCAAGATACTGCCGATAAGGCAACGACAGCTAAGGTTATATATAATTTAATTTTTCTTATCATCGTTATCTGTTTTTAGAATGAGATTTCCAAGCCAAACGTAAATTGGCGTGACATCGGATATTGAGCTTTATATACATTAGAGTCTGACTCCGGATCCATACCGGAAAAACTGGTAAATGTCAATAGATTCTGTCCTTGCGCATAAATACGGGCTGTATTTAAAAAGTTTGTTTTGCGCAACCATTTTTGTGGAAAAACATAACTAATCATTAAATTCTTCAAGCGTAAAAAAGAAGCATCTTCCAAAAAACGAGAATCCAATTGCGGTGTCACTCCATGACGAGGAATATCTGTCACATCTCCCGGTTTCTTCCAACGCTCATAGAGCAAACGTTTGGACTGATTGTACGTTGTGAACAATCCGTTGCTTTCCTCAAAGAACCGGTCATTATTCACCATCCAACGGTCTGCCACCCAACTAAACTGAGCAGCAAGCGATAGGCCTTTCCAAGAAAGAGTTGTGCCAAACCCACCTTGCCACGGAGCATGGTATGTCTTACCCATCAAGACTTTATCACTCTCATTATATTCCGTAGTTATTTCACCGTCCTTTGTATACCACAAAGCATCTCCATTGGCCGGATTAACTCCTGCATAACGATTTAAATAGAATTCGCCCACCGGATGTCCTACTGCCATTTTACGACCGGTACCGGCAGATTCATATTCTGTCACTCCATTATAGAGTTCGGTAATTTCGTTTTTATTGTAAGACACATTTGCATTTACATTCCAAGCAAAATCTTTTATACGAAGTACATCTGCATTTACCGATAATTCTACACCACGATTCAACATGGCTCCTACATTTTCCCAGCGATAACCAAATCCTGTCAATGTATACGATACAGGAACTTCCATCAACATATTAGTGGTTTTCTTATTATAAAACTCAACATCCACATTAAAACGATCAATAAATCCAAGATGTAGACCTACGTTAGTAGCCCATAATTTTTCCCAACCCAAGTCTTCATTACCGAGTGTAGAAGGAGCGATACCGGACTCACCACCATAATTAAATTTGCCGGATACCAATGCTAAATGATCATAATTGCCAATTGAAGAGTTACCCGAAGTACCGGTACTCAAAGTTATCTGCGCATTCGTCAGCCATTCATACTTTTGCATAAACTTTTCCTTACGGAGATTCCACATCAGACCTACCGACCAGAAAGCTCCCCAATGATTATCCGCACCAAAGCGAGAAGATCCATCGGCACGTACAGAAAAGTCTGCATAGTAACGATCATCATAATTGTATTCCCCACGGGCAAAGAAAGACAGGAAAGAATATGCTGTTTCTCCATCAGGCCATGAAGTTGCAAGCGTTCCTGATGACAAATTAGTCAAATAATCATTTGTTTGTCCGCGAGCAGTCACCTTAAAACCTTCATAACGATAATCCTCTCCTTCCTGTCCTACCAAGAAATTGAATGAGTGGACATCTTTCAACATAAACCGATAATTTACCGTATTAGTTATCATCAAGTTTAACATATCATACGAGCTACGTTGTGCTCCACCGTAATTATTATTGGGCTTATAACTTGGAAATGACTGATAAAAGGAAGTTGTGTGTCCATAATCCGCACTTAGCTGAGAACGGATACTCAATCTTTCTATTGGAGTTGCTTCCGCATAAAAAGTAGACAACAATTTGTATTTCTTATTCAGTAAAGGGTTATTTTTCATCCATGCCAACGGATTTTCAGAAGTACCTTTCCAACTCCTATCATCTTGAACAGCCAGACTCCCATCTTCTTTATAAGGATTCCAATAAGGTAGCATAAAATGAGCAGCCGAAATAGGAGTATACACTGTATATTCCCCATCATCACTCTGTTCCACCTCTTGGTAAGCAAACATCGTATTTGTCCCTACCTTCAACCATTTAGCAGCTTTAGCCTCTACATTCGAACGAAAGCTAACACGCTCGAAAGTCGATCCAACTGCAATTCCTTCCTGATCGTAATATCCTCCTGATATGAAGTAATTCACTTTCTCCGTTGCTCCACTTACAGACAACTCATAGTTCTGCAGAGGAGCACTGTCATTATATACTTTATCAAGCCAATTGATATTTATTTTGCTTAACTTATCATAGTCCTGTCCTTTATCCAATCCCAATTCTTTTTCATATTGAATACGTTCATTGGTATCCATCAAATCCCAGCCATCAGTAGCCAATCTTGAAAATCCCAATTGAGTATGAAAAGTTACTTTAGCCGCTTCACTCATACGACCACGCTTGGTAGTAATCACAATTACACCATTTGCCGCACGTGCACCATATATAGAAGTGGAAGAAGCATCCTTTAAAACCGAAACACTTTCGATATCATTCGGATTAATCGTATTAAAATCTGCACTTGAAATGGCGACTCCGTCCAAGATGAACAGAGGTTCCGTACCGGAATTAATAGAATTCGTACCACGAATCTGGAAAGAAGCAGGTTTACTTGGTTCACCCGACTGTGCCAGTACTGTCAATCCGGGAGTCTGCCCCTGAAGAGCCTGGTCAAAACTCGGTGCCGGAACATTTCCCACCTTTTCAGCTTTGACTGTGGAAACCGAACCGGCAATCGTTCCTTTTTTGCGTACGCCATACGCCACTACCACTACCTCATCCACCTGCTGAGCATCACTTTCCATCTTCAAATTAATTTGAGTGGAAGCAGTCACTTGTTTTTCCACAGTTTTCATTCCTATATAAGAAAACTGCAAAGTGGCGGGAGATTTTGTCACTATAATTTTGTAATTACCATCCATATCGGTAATCACACCATTCGTTGTACCCTTTTCTAGCACGGACACCCCAATCATTGGTGCATTATCCTCCACCGAAATGATCTGTCCCGTCACTTTATACCCACCTTGTGCAAAGAGCATAAGAGGGACATTCAGCAGAACAAAGAGCACAAACAAGAGAATTGATTTTCTCATTTTTGATACTTGAATTAAAATTAGTAAATTTGATTTATTCTTCTTGATTTATTTACAATAGCACCACCTTTGCTATTTTTCACATAATAAAATAATAGCAGACTTCCCCTGTTGAATTGACCGTATGAAATGTATCCACTCCTCCATCAGCAATGACAAAGTGGTAATTCTATGAGGATAGTAATTATATAATAGGATAAATTTAGCTCGGCTGGTTCTTGATATTACGCCAAATATTGATGTACTTTCTTCGTGTTATAGTTGTAGAAATAAAATATATGTCCATCTTCTCTTAAATTATGTTCTCTAACAAGTAATATTGCTCGTTCTTTAGTGTTATCAGCATATAAATTGTTTTAATTTGGCTACAAATATAAATATTATAGTTAAATAAAAGAAACAAAATGTCGCATATTTTACACCAAATTTCCATCAATATCTTTTTGACAGTTTATATTATTAAAAATCGATTACAGAGTTAAATTCGCTAGACGCAGTATATAAAAACGCACAAATAGACTATCTTTTTGATATATCATTTAATTGTTCAAGCAACAGTATCCTAAACCACTTAAAATATCTCTTTTTGAGGATTCACAATAGAAACGATAAATATTCAAAACTATTTCCTATTTTTGCATCCACTATATATAAATAAGGTATAAGATGAACTACGGATTCGTGAAAGTAGCAGCAGCCGTGCCACACGTCAAAGTGGCTGACTGCAAATTCAATGTAGAGAAGATAGAAAGTCTGATTGCTGTAGCCGAAGGAAAAGGAGTACAGATCATTGTATTCCCTGAAATGAGTGTCACAGGATATACTTGCGGTGACCTGTTCGGACAACAGCTATTACTTGAAGAAGCTGAAATGGGGTTAATGCAAATATTAAATAATACCCGCCAGTTAGATATCATATCCATTGTCGGTATGCCCGTTATCGTCAATTCAATGGTAGTCAATGCAGCCGTGACTATTCAAAAGGGAAAGATAATAGGTGTTACCGCTAAAACCTACCTGCCCAATTATAAAGAGTTCTACGAACAACGTTGGTTTACTTCCTCGCTTCAATTAAAAACAGATGTTGTACGTCTATGCGGACAGATTGTTCCGCTCGGAGCAAATCTTCTTTTCGAGACTTCGGATACAACATTTGGTATCGAAATTTGCGAAGATCTCTGGGCTACTATTCCGCCTAGTTCCTCCCTCTCATTGCAGGGGGCGGAGATCATTTTCAATATGTCCGCCGACAATGAAGGAATCGGGAAACATAATTATCTCTGTTCACTTATCAGCCAACAGTCCGCACGTTGTATTGCCGGATATGTATTCTCGTCGTGTGGTTTCGGAGAGTCGACCACAGATGTAGTATTTGCAGGCAACGGGTTGATCTATGAAAACGGAACGCTTCTTGCACGCAGTGAGCGTTTTAGCATGGAAGAGCAACTAATTATCAGCGAAATAGATGTAGAGCGTATCCGCGCCGAACGTAGGATAAATACGACTTTTGCCGCCAACCAGGCAAATCCGGGAGATAAAAAAGCGGTTACTATCTCAACAGAATTTGTCAACAGCAAAGAGCTTGTGCTAACCCGGAAGTTCAATCCCCATCCTTTTGTGCCTCAAGGAGCTGAATTAAACGAACACTGTGAAGAGGTCTTCTCTATCCAAATAGCCGGGCTGGCTCAAAGGCTGGCTCATACCGGAGCCAAGACTGCCGTAGTCGGCATTTCCGGCGGATTGGATTCAACGCTGGCATTACTTGTTTGCGTGAAGACTTTTGATAAGTTGGGACTACCTCGAAAAAATATTCTCGGTATCACCATGCCGGGCTTCGGAACAACCGACCGTACTTACAACAACGCCCTTGACCTGATGAAATCATTGGGAATATCGATACGTGAGATCAGTATCAAGGAAGCTTGCATCCAGCATTTTAAGGATATAGATCATGATATAAATATACATGATGTCACCTACGAGAACTCTCAGGCACGTGAACGTACCCAAATATTGATGGATGTTGCCAATCAGACTTGGGGGATGGTCATCGGAACTGGAGATTTATCGGAACTTGCATTGGGATGGGCGACTTACAATGGCGACCATATGTCCATGTACGGTGTAAATGCCAGTGTTCCTAAAACTCTTGTAAAATATCTGGTACAATGGGTAGCTGAAAATGGTGTGGATGAAAATTCAAAAGCAACTTTACTCGATATCGTAGATACTCCTATCAGTCCGGAACTGATTCCGGCAGATGAAAACGGGGAAATAAAACAAAAGACAGAAGATTTGGTAGGTCCATACGAGTTGCACGATTTCTTCCTTTATTATTTCTTGCGTTTCGGCTTCCGACCATCCAAGATATTTTATCTGGCAAATAGTGCATTCAAGGGTATTTATGATGAAGAAACCATCAAGAAATGGCTTTCGACTTTCTTCCGTCGTTTCTTTAATCAGCAATTCAAACGTTCCTGTCTGCCCGACGGTCCTAAAGTAGGAAGTATTTCTATCAGTCCGCGAGGAGACTGGAGAATGCCTAGTGACGCAAGTTCAGCCATGTGGCTTAAGGAAATTGAAAGTTTATAAATACTATATTATGAGGGTGTCATAATGAATAATAAAACGCAGATTATTTGCATTAATCTGCGTTTTGACACATTCTCATTCTGTTCTCATCAGAGCATTCCTTTACTGGATGGAAGTTCAAAATGATAGATATCACGCTTCAAAGCCATCTTTAAAGCACGGGCAAGCGCCTTAAAGATACCTTCTATCTTATGATGTTCATTCTGTCCCTCTGCTTTAATATTCAAATTCATCTTTGCAGCGTCACTCAATGACTTAAAGAAATGCAAGAACATTTCTGTCGGCATCTCCCCTATCTTCTCACGTTTGAACTCCGCATCCCATACTAGCCAAGGACGTCCGCCGAAATCGAGGCAAACCTGACAGAGGCAGTCATCCATCGGCAGAGCATACCCATAACGCTCAATACCTCTCTTATTACCCAAAGCTTGATAGATACATTCGCCCAATGCAATGGCGGTATCTTCGATGGTATGATGTTCATCCACTTCCAGATCTCCTTTCACACGAATTGTCAAATCCATGCCGGAATGTTTTCCAATCTGTTCTAGCATATGATCGAAAAAGCCAAGACCGGTAGAGATGTCACAAGTGCCGTTTCCATCCAAGTTCAAAGCCACATCAATATCTGTTTCTTTGGTTGTACGACGTACTTCCGCTTTCCGTTCTCCGGCAAAAAGGAACTCGGCTACCT
>OIEH01000727.1_pt1 | contig 16202 bp, 16 predicted proteins | sample 1604811 | NCBI WGS metagenome assembly OIEH01 (sample SAMN01760945, study PRJEB22395) | human gut metagenome | reverse complement strand
GGGATAAAACAGCTCATGGCTGGCGGCGGTGTTGCCCTCATCGGCACCACCCTTGTACCTCTGCTCTCCGGACTGTTCGGTTAATCACAAAACAAGGAGGTAATCGCCTTTGGACAGCATACTCCAACAGATCACAGACTGGCTGAAAGAAATGCTCGTTTCAGCCATTATGGGAAATCTGTCGGGGATGTTTGAGTCCGTCAACAACCAGGTTGGCGAGATAGCAACCTCCGTTGGCATGACCCCGGCGAATTTTTCGCCGGGTGTCTTTGCCATGGTACGAAACATCTCCGAGTCAGTGATTATCCCAATAGCAGGCTTGATTCTGACCTTCATTGCTTGTTATGAGCTAATTCAGATGATTATTGACCACAACAATCTGGCGAATTTTGAAACCTGGATCTTCTTCAAATGGGTGTTCAAGACTTTTGTTGCGGTCATGTTAATCACAAACACATTCAATATCACGATGGCTGTGTTCGATGTGGCACAGCACGTTATAAACGCAAGCGCCGGTATCATATCCGGAAATACTGCCATAGATGCTTCGGCATTGGAAACAATGGAAGAAACACTGATGGCAATGGATTTGGGGCCTTTGCTCGGCTTGTTCCTACAATCCTTTATCGTGCAGGTCACGATGTCCGCCTTGGCAATCATCATCTTTGTGATCGTCTACGGTCGAATGATTGAAATTTACCTGATGGTCAGCCTTGCCCCGATTCCACTTTCCACTTTTGGAAACAGAGAGCAAAGCAATATCGGACAGAATTATCTGCGTTCACTGTTTGCAATCGGATTCCAGGGATTCTTGATTATGATCTGCGTAGGCATTTATGCGGTGCTGATTCAGTCTATCGCATTCAGCGATGACATCATCGGTTCTATCTGGGGTGTTATGGGCTACACCGTCCTTTTGTGCTTCACCCTGTTTAAGACCGGTTCACTTGCGAAGGGTGTATTCAGCGCTCACTAAGGGAAGGAGGAAATTGTTTGGCAGCGTATATTCCCGTACCTCGTGACTTGACGAGGGTAAAAACAAAAGTGTTCTTTAATCTGACGAAACGGCAGTTACTTTGCTTTGGTGCGGCGGCGCTCATCGGAGTGCCGATTTTCTTTCTGGTCAAAGCAACCGGAAATGTGAGCCTTGCAGCACTGTTCATGATGATCGTCATGTTGCCGTTGTTTTTTTTGGCAATGTATGAAAAGGATGGACAGCCGTTGGAAGTGGTTGTAGAACACTTTATTCAGACTAAATTCGTTCGTCCCAAGGTTCGCCCTTATCAGACGGACAACTATTATGACGCTTTGATGCGTCAGTACAAACTGGAAAAGGAGGTTGAACGAATTGTTTTTCAAAAAGAAGCCGCAGGCAAGAAACATCAAAATGCCTGCAAATCTGAATCGGAAACAGCAGCGAGAAATTAAAGCTGTTGTGGAACGGGCAAAGAAGGACAATGGTATCCCACAGACTGCACAGCAGTCCATTCCCTTTCAGAGAATGTTCCCGGATGGAATCTGCCGTGTCACTGACAGCTATTACACCAAGACGATTCAGTTTCAGGACATCAACTATCAGCTGGCACAGCAGGAAGATAAGACTGCCATCTTCGATGAGTGGTGCAGTTTCCTGAATTTCTTTGACAGTTCCATTCACTTTGAGCTTTCCTTTATGAACCTGAGCACCGATGCTGAAAGTTTTGAAAAGAGTATCCGTATCCCGTTCAAGAAGGACAGCTTCAATCCTGTCCGTGCCGAGTATAGCCAGATGCTGAAAAAGCAGTTGGCGCAGGGCAACAACGGATTGACAAAAACCAAGTACCTGACATTCGGCATTGAAGCCGAATCCATGCGGCAGGCAAAGCCGAGACTTAATCATATCGAAAACGACCTGCTCAATAACTTTCGGCGTTTGGGTGTCATTGCCACTACCATGAACGGCAAAGAGCGGCTGCATCTGATGCACTCCATGTTCCACATGGGCGATAACGATAAGTTCTTCTTCGATTGGAAGTATCTTGTGGAGTCCGGGCTGTCCGTAAAGGACTTCATTGCTCCGACGGCATTTGCCTTTAAGACCAACCGCACCTTCCAGATGGGCAGTATCTTCGGCTCGATGTCCTATCTGGCAATTACGGCATCAGATCTGTCTGACCGTATGCTGGCGGATTTTCTGGATATGGAATCCACGCAGATCGTGACCATGCACATCCAGTCGGTTGACCAGACTGCGGCGATTAAGACCATCAAGAGAACCATCACTGAGCTTGACCGTTCCAAAATCGAGGAACAGAAAAAGGCTGTGCGTTCCGGCTATGACATGGACATTATCCCGTCTGACCTTGCTACCTATGGCAAAGATGCGAAGACGCTTCTGAAAGAATTGCAGAGTCAGAATGAGCGAATGTTCATGGTGACATTTCTGGTGCTGAACACCGGGCGCACCGAGCAGGAACTGGAGAACAACGTATTTCAGGCACAGAGCATTGCCCAGAAGCATAACTGCAACTTGCGCCGTTTGGATTTTCAGCAGGAATCCGGGCTGATGAGTAGCCTGCCTTTGGCACAAAACCTGATCGAGATTCGTCGTGGCCTGACTACCAGTTCCACGGCGATTTTTGTACCGTTCACGACGCAGGAGCTGTTCCAGAATGGCGGAGAAACGCTCTATTACGGGCTGAATGCTCTGTCGAGCAACCTTATCATGGTGGACAGAAAGAAGCTCAAGAACCCCAACGGACTGATTCTGGGTACTCCCGGTTCCGGTAAATCCTTTTCCGCAAAGCGTGAAATCACCAATGCGTTCCTGGTTACGGATGACGATATTATCATCTGCGACCCCGAAGCGGAATATGCGGCTCTGGTTCACAAGTTCAATGGTCAGGTGGTAAAAATCAGCTCCTCCAGTACCAACTATATCAACCCTATGGACATCAACCTGAACTACTCTGAGGATGACAACCCGGTAGCACTGAAAGCCGATTTTATCCTGTCCCTCTGTGAGTTGATTATGGGAAGTAAGGATGGCTTGCAGCCTATCGAAAAGACGGTGATCGACCGTTGTGTGCATCAGATCTACCAGAGATATTTCGACAATCCTGCACCTGAGAATATGCCGATCCTTGAGGATTTGTATGATGCCCTTCTGAAACAGGACGAAAAGGAAGCCCACCATGTAGCGACCGCCTTGGAAATCTATGTTAAGGGTTCTCTGAAACTGTTTAACAACAGAACCAATGTGGATATTCAGAATCGTCTGGTGTGCTTCGACATTAAGGAGCTGGGCAATCAGCTGAAAAAAATCGGTATGCTGATCGTTCAGGATCAGGTCTGGGGGCGTGTAACTGCCAACCGTTCTGCCGGTAAATCGACCAGATATTATATTGACGAGTTCCATCTGCTTCTGAAGGAAGAACAGACGGCAACCTATTCCGTAGAAATCTGGAAGCGATTCCGTAAATGGGGCGGATTGCCGACCGGTATTACTCAGAATGTCAAAGATCTGCTTCGTTCCCCGGAGATTGCCAACATCCTCGAAAACTCTGATTTCATCTATATGCTGAATCAGGCAAGCGATGACCGAAGTATTCTGGCACAGCGTCTGAACATTTCGCCGCATCAGCTGTCCTATGTAACTAACTCCGGTGAGGGCGAAGGACTTCTGTTCTATGGCAATGTGATTCTTCCGTTCATTGACCGATTCCCGACCGATCTGGAACTGTATCGCATTATGACCACGAAGTTAAACGAGGTGGCACAGGAAAAGGAGGCGTAATGTATGGCGAAAAGACCTACACGACTCCGTTTTACCGAAGATGACCTTGCAGATTCTCATGTGAAGAAAGCTGCCGACCGTGCAGATAAGGCGGTTGATAAGGCTGAAAAAGCGGCAGACAAATTGGCTTCCAAAAAGGCAAAGCCGAAACTAAAGCTGGAAACAGATGCAACCGGTTCCCGTAAAGCAAAGCTCCGTTTTGAAAAAGCGGAGTTTACGGAAATTGAGCGCCCATCTGTGGCAAAGCACATGGCAAGCCGTGGTGCCGCAGTCACGCTCACATCCAAAGCACATCGGGCGGTGTCAGAATATGAGGATGATAATATCGGTGTTCAGGCTACGCAGGAAACGACTAAGGCTGTTGAATCCACTGCCTATACCGTCGATCATGCTGTTTACAGCCACAAGCTGAAAGCCTACGACAAGGCGGAAAAGCTGGTAGAGAAATCAGATAAAGCAAATGTAAATGCCCTGTATGAGAAGTTCAAAAAGGACAACCCCGATGCCGGTTCCAATCCGTTCTCCCGTTGGCAACAGAAAAGGGCAATCAAAAAGGAATATGCAGCGGCGAAGGCAGGCAAAGGAACAGCGAAAGAGACTGCCGCTAAAGCAACAAAGAAAGCAGCCCAAAGCACCAAAACGATTACAGAGAAAGCGATGGAGTTTTGCACCACACACTCTAAAACGATCCTGTTTGTCTTGATTGCTGGACTGCTTTTTATGATCCTCTCAGGGATGTTCTCGTCTTGTTCGGCTATGTTCCAAGGTGGCACACAGATCGTTCTGGGGACTTCTTTTACCGCAAAAGAGGAAGATATTATCGGTGCGGACAATGATTACAAGGCTTTGGAAGCTGCGCTCCGCAATGAAATCAATAATATCGAGCGTACTCATAGCGGATATGACGAGTACCGGTATGACCTTGATGAAATCAACCACAATCCTTATGAGCTTGCGGCATATCTGACGGTAAAATTCGAGGACTACACCAGAGATGAGGTGCAGGCTACCCTGCAATGGCTGTTTGAGCAACAATATGAGCTGACCCTCACAGAAGTAGTAGAGATTCGTACACGAACAACATCTTCTACTGATCCTGAAACGGGAGAGACAACAACAGAGGAAGAAGATTACGAATATTATATTCTGAAAGTGAAGCTCAGAAATAAGGGCTTGAACAGTGTGATTTCAAATTCCGGATTGTCGGAAGATGATATGGAGCGATATAGAATTTTGCTTCAGACAAGGGGCAACAGACCGGATATTTTCGGAAATGACATTTACGCCACCCCTGGCGGCGAGTACACCGATTATGATATTCCTGGCGAAGCTCTGACGGACACGAGATTTGCCAATATGATTCGTGAAGCTGAGAAGTATCTGGGATACCCGTATGTGTGGGGCGGCAGCAGCCCGTCTACCTCCTTTGACTGCTCCGGGTTTGTTTCCTATGTAATCAATCACTGCGGCAACGGTTGGAGTGTTGGACGATTAACTGCAAACGGTTTGATGGGTGTATGCGATATTATTCCCAAAAGCTCTGCCAAGCCGGGAGATTTGATTTTCTTCCAAGGCACTTATGATACCTCCGGTGCATCACACGTTGGTATTTATGTCGGCAATGGTATGATGATCCACTGCGGGAACCCGATTTCCTACGCTTCTATCGAATCGAATTACTGGCAACAACATTTTTACTGCTTCGGCAGAATCAGAAACTAAAGGAGGGATGGCGATTGAGTGCCAAATTAGACAGAATTGGTGCAGACCTTGAAAAAGCCCGTAAGAAACGGGCAGAATGGGATGCCAAGGTGAAAGACCTGGAACGCAGATACCGTGAGGAGGAAAATTCCGAAATCCACGAGATGGTTCATGCTGCGAACCTGAATCCCGAACAGCTTTCCGAGCTGCTCCGTATGTTTGCTGCGGATATGGCTCCGAAGCCTGATACGATCAATACTATGAATGAGGAGGAAACGCAGAATGAGATTTAAGAGATTCAGTGCCATGCTGCTGGCACTTGCGATGTGCATGGGTGTGTTTTCGACAACGGTGTTTGCCTACTCCGATGAGAGTGCAACAACCACTACTACGGAAAAGGCAGAAACCGTGGAAACTGTCCCTGAAAAGACCGAAGATAAGACTTCCGAGGAAGTTCCCTACACCGTGACCGTCAATGAGGATGGCACGGTTGTTTTTTCTTTCAATGGTAAAGAATGGACTTACGGTGCAGAGGAATCCGAGGATAATAACATGGGAACTGGCAAGGTGGTAACGAGCGGTTCCCGTTTGAATGTGCGTACCGGTGCAGGCATGAATTATGAAATCATCGACCAGCTCCGTCCCGGCGAGGAAGTTGTGGTGGTCGGTGTTGAGGGTGACTGGTATCAGATCACTGTGCCTGAAAAGAACGGTTATGTTCACAGTGACTATCTGGAACTGATTGAAAAAGCCGAACAGAACAGCGAAATGGATATGGCGCTGCTTATGATGTTTATGAGTGCGTTCATGCAGAACACGGACACAAGCGAACCTGCCCTTACTCCTGACGGCAATCTGACTCTGGTTGACGATGTTGGTTCACCTACGAAAAGTGGAAAGCAGTTCATTACTGCTGTAACCAAAAACGGAAACTACTTCTATATCATCATTGACCGTGATGATAAGGGCGAGGAAATCGTGCATTTTTTGAATCAGGTGGATGAAGCCGACCTGCTAAAGCTGATGGACGAGGAGGAAGTTGCAGAGGTCACTAAGCCGGTTGAAGAAACAAAGCCGGAAGTGGTTGAAACGGTTCCTGAAGCTACAGAACCTACTCCAGAGGAAAAGCCGAAATCCATGAATATGCTCCCGGCGATTCTTACTCTGCTTGTGCTTGCCTGTGGTGGTGGATTCTTCGTATTCAAGAAAGTCCAGGAAAAGAAGAAGGCACAGGAAGCGGCAAAGCCTGATCCGGATGCAGATTATGTGGACGATGACGAGGACTATGGATACGATCCGGAGTTTGAGGACGATGATGCAGATAGCTCCGTCGATGAAGATGATAATGAACCTGTGTAAACAGGATAGGCTTGATGCCTGGGGCAGCCTTCGGGTTGCCTTTACATAGTTTCCGCTTTCAAAAAATAAAAAAATTTGCGTTTTTGAAAGTGACATCTTGCATATACTATTAGCAGACAGTATAATAAGTACAGCGAAGCGGTTTCGAGAAATGAAAAAACTTCAATTTTTGAAAGCGGGTGACTATATGAAAACAATCACGAGAGCAAAATATCTCGATAGAATCATTGAACTGAATGGTACTCCTGACATCAAGATCATCACGGGCATTCGTCGATCTGGTAAGTCCAAATTGATGCAGGCGTATATTGCGTATCTGAAAAGCAATTTTGAAAACATCAATATTATCTTCATCGACTTCATGGATTTGGCGTATGAAGAAATCAAGGAATACCATGCCTTACACGCCTATGTGGAAGAACATTATCAGGAAGGCAAAACGAACTACCTGTTTGTAGACGAGGTTCAGATGTGTCCCAAGTTTGAGTTGGCAATCAATAGCCTGTACTCTAAGGGAAAATACGACATCTATGTAACAGGCTCTAATGCTTTCCTGTTGAGTGCAGATCTGGCAACTCTGTTTACCGGACGCTATATTGAAATTCATGTGTTTCCTTTCAGCTTCCAGGAATATTGCCAGTATTATGATGATATTAGTGACAAAGATAAGCTCTTTGATGAGTACGCTATCAAGGGCGGTTTAGCAGGTTCCTATGCTTATAGAACCGAAAAAGACAGAACAAACTATATCAAAGAGGTCTACGAAACGATTGTTACAAGGGATTTGGTACAGAAATATACTCTCCCGGACACTTTGGTTTTACAACGTCTGAGCGAGTTCCTTATGGATAATATCAGCAACCTGACTTCTCCGAATAAGGTCAGTCAGCTACTGACAGCAAATGAGACTCCAACCAATCATGTAACCGTCGGCAAGTACATTAAGTATTTGTGCAATGCTTTTGTATTTTATGATATTAAGAGATACGACATCCGAGGTAAGAAATACCTTGAAAGCTCTGAAAAGTTCTATTTGTGTGACAGCGGTATTCGATATGCAATACTGGAAAGCAGAAATATGGATTATGGCAGAGTATATGAAAACATCGTTTGCATCGAACTTCTTCGCCGTGGATACGATGTCTATGTCGGCAAGCTCTATCAGAAGGAAATCGACTTTGTTGCTCAGCGAGGCAGCGAGAAGTTTTATATTCAGGTCAGCGACAACATTTCCGGGCAGGAAACATTTGAGAGAGAATGCTCTCCTCTCCTTCAGATTCGAGATGCTTATCCGAAAATGATTATTGCCAGAACCAAACATCCAAAATATAGCTATGAAGGAATTGAAATTCACGATATAGCCGATTGGTTACTACAAGAATAAGCAAGGCGAAATATCTCCGTCATTCTCTTTTGAAATGATGGAGATATTTTTGTCATGCAATCTTTAATGGCTCTATAAAATGCATAGACATCTCCTTGTCCATTTTCGATTTTTACGATTACATAATCTAGAAATTATAGTGCTATTTTTTTCCATTTTCTAATCTTAGTTCTAAATGTTCCGAATGGAGCAACTGTGTTAACATGTATGAACTTGTATACTTCCCAGACAGCTGTCTTAGTTGCTTCGTCAGCCCATTTTCTCATATGTGGTTTAAATAATTCTTCCTCACTTAGCGAATCGATCATTGCATAAATAGAATTAATATTATCATTCAACATATCTTTCAATTCCTGCAGTGACAGATACGCATATGTATCTGTGAACCATTGATATAATTCACCAAGCTGATTCCATTTAAAATCATCTGAAGGAGTTTTGACATGAAGACCTTTTCTTTCATCTGCTTCCCATTTAAGGACGAGCGTTGTCCATCCAACCTAGTAAGCAAGATTTTCTGCCGGAGTTCGGTCAACTTCATCAACCCTCTTATCTTTTAAAGATTCTGGAATATCATTAAATTCCAAAATATACTTTGCAAAGCTTTTATTTATCTCGTTCTTAAGTTCATCTTTATTCTCGTATGTTCTCACTAGTCTAACTCCTCAAATTCATATTTTCCAGCTCGATCAACTGGAAGTTATCTCCCTGACATTGATTTTCCAACAACATAAACTCCAACCAACATCTCGGCAATAGATAGTCCCAATAATAATCCTGAGATAAAATCTTTAACATTAGAACCAGAAATCCCATATGATAATGCTTGCAAAGCAATTCCCATAACAATAAGCAAAACTCCGTGCATCACATTTTTTTGCTTTTCTAATTCCTGTGTTCTTCTAAGTAAATCTAAAATCTGTTCATCGTCATAGGTTCGTACACTCTTTTCCTCAGACATTTCGCCATCCATCAGTTCTGCTATCGTAACATCAAGTTCCTCACATAAAGATTTTACAATAGAATAATCTGGCATACACTTACCAGTCTCCCACTTTGAAATAGTCTTATTGGAAACACCAAGTTTCTCTGCTAATTGTTCCTGTGTTAAATTTTTCTGTTTTCTCTTTAATGCTATAAATTTTCCTGTAACTAATTGGTTCATTCGAATTCCTCCATTCATTTGATGATACAAAGATACTATTTTCCCAAATAAAACAAAATCCCTCATTGGTAGAATACTGGTGGAATCCTTGTAAATCGCACAATTACTCTACAAAAGATGTACACAAAACTGGTAGTTATAGTTAATTAGCTAACTCCCCCTAAAAGATATATCACAATACCTGCTAACAAAAATGGGAGAAATTCTTTTCTCTATTTCTAATCATAATATTAAAATATTTTTACTTTATACTAACAGAATCACATGTTTTATATACATGTTTCCAAAATGCATTTAAATTTTCTTCTTTCATTTTTATAAATAGACGTGAGAAAACATACAATACAAAAAATCCAATCACCGTTCCAGTAAAATTAAAAATAACATCATTAATATCAATTATCCTATACGAAAAGCCTTTTGTCAAAAATGTTTCTAGATACTGTATTGTCTCTATTCCCAGACCAAAACATAATCCTAATAATAGTATTTTCTTAATGTTGTTTATCTTTGTTATAAATGGAATTCCAATTCCTAATGGAATAGTCATAATAAGATTCAATATGTCAGTTCTATTAATACCATTATGAAATGGAATAATGTTTATACTTTCTTTAATATTTGCAGGCAGACCAATCATAACAATCGGAAATAATGTCAGCTTAGCAATACACATAAAATAGCAAAACATAATTGTACTGAATACGTAATATATTTTCTCTTTTTTGTATTTCTTATGAATAAATATACAAATTAATATGTAAATTACTATTCCGATAATAATTGTCAATCCATCAAAGTCAATTAACATATTCATCCTCTCTTTCATTAACACTTGCATAACCTTTTTGACAGTTATGCAAGTATATATATATTGTTCTTTGCTTAATTGTAAATTGTTCCGCTACCTTTTATGTTATGTCCATCATCTTCTACTTTATATATCCGTAAATAATACTTTGATGATTTTTCATCTGCTGTATGTTAACTTCCAGTATTTTTACAACTCGTTTTAAAGGAGCACCAATTTCTGCTGTTAACTTTCTCCTTTAACGGTTGTATTTACGAGTAAATATAGTATGGCATAAACCCTGCATTTTTTCAATCAAAAACGCAGGGTTTTGGGCGAAGCCGGTATCTCACTTAAACGATATTGATGATACGGCTCGTCAAAGAATGGAAATGCTTCCTATTGACATTTCAGTTTATCGGGAGTAAACTATAATCAGTTTATTGAAGATAAACTGAAAGGAGAAATCTTTATGGCTGAGATGAAGATGGGCGTAGTGGAATCCCACTTTGCCGATATTATTTGGGCGAATGAGCCTTTGCACTCCAGAGAATTGGTAAAGCTCTGTGAAAAAGAACTGAACTGGAATCGCTCCACCACATATACGGTGTTACGCAAGCTTTGTGAGCGTGGTATCTTCCAGAATAATGGTGGCACCGTTTCCTCTGTTCTGTCTAAAAACGATTTCTATGCCGTTCAGAGCGAGCAGTTCGTTGACGAAACCTTTGAAGGTTCCCTTCCTGCTTTCATTGCGGCTTTTACACAAAGGAAGGGTATTTCTCAACAGGAAGCTGCGGAGATTCGACGCATGATTGATGCAGCCGCCGGAAAGGAGTAATCTATGAGTTCACTTTTTTTGAAAATTGTAAATATGAGTATCGCCGCATCCTGGCTGATCCTTGCGGTCGTACTTTTGCGTGTGGTTTTGAAAAAGGCACCTAAGTGGATCCATGTCCTACTGTGGGGTATCGTAGCTTTCCGATTGATTTGCCCATTCAGTTTTGAAAGCGCATTGAGCTTGATTCCAAGTGCCGAGACCATCAGTCCTGAAATCATGATGGACTGGACACCAGAAATCTCCACAGGCGTAAACTCTATCGACAAGGTAGTGAATCCAATTATTACGGACACCTTTGCTCCAGAGCCAATTGCAAGCGCAAATCCACTTCAGCTTTTGATTCCTGTGCTGGCAATCGTATGGGCAATAGGCATCATAGCCATGCTCGTTTATGCTGCCGTCAGCTATTTCCGCTTGCAAAAGAAAGTCGGTGCATCCCTTTCTGTGCGAGATAATATTTGGATTTGTGACGATATTCAAACACCATTTATTCTTGGTTTCTTCAAACCGAGCATCTACATTCCCTCCGGGACAGATGAAGCACAGTTGCCCTATATTATTGCCCATGAGAATGCTCATCTGAAACGCTGTGACCATTGGTGGAAACCGTTGGGGTATTTAGTGTTGGCAATCCATTGGTTCAATCCTCTTGTATGGATTGCGTATATTTTACTTTGCCGAGATATTGAACTTGCCTGCGATGAAAAAGTTATTCGTGGACTGAATCAAAACGAGTCTATTTCTTATTCAGAAGCTCTGCTTTCTTGTAGCGTGAATAGAAGAACAGTTATGGTTTGTCCACTTGCCTTTGGAGAGGTTGGCGTCAAAGAAAGGGTGAAAAATGTGCTGAATTACAAGAAACCTGCATTTTGGATTGTTGCTATTGCTGTGGTTTCAAGTATTGTTCTTGGGGTATGTTTCCTGACAAATCCGAGTTCATTCCCAGTGAAACTTGATTCTGTTCAAATTTCCAAAGCAAGCACCATGGACTTTAGAACAAATAGCGGACCGACCACATTCCAATTAAACGTATCGGAAATTGACGAGTTGAGCAGTCGTATTAAACACTTAAAGATTGGTCAAAAAGACCAATCTTTGCAGGGTCATACACCTTTCTATTCCCTTAATGTGGATACCAAGGAAAACGACAGAATCACATTCAGCGGTTTTGATTACAACGGAAATCAGTCAGCAATTCTGTATGAGAATGTGTATTACCGAATAACTGACTCTGACTTTATCAGCTATTTACAACGCATCTGTGCCGGGGAAACCAGAACAGAAGCAATTAACGAAACCAATGTTGATACAGCAATCCATAACTCAATCATGGAACATAACAAAGATAGATACTATAAAGGTGTTTTTGCCTGCGAAAGCCATACTGTATTGGCTACGGAAGCAGGTAGGTCTGCAAACTCTGAGGAGATTGAGACATTGACTGTATATGCTCTCGCTCTTTATGAGGAATATAATTTGTCCGAAGAAGGGATTGAAAGTGTCAGTGGAGGTTGTGGTCCTGTTGCCTTAACTTTCAATGTGACAGAGAATGGATATGAACTATCTGAATATTGGGAGCCGGGAGATGGCAGCCAATACTCTGATGATATTCGTAAAAAGTTCCCGGAGGATATATTAGATGAAGTCTGGAATCCTCAGGATTATGTGGATGCAATGACAGCAGAAAATGAACAAAAGGCACTCGAATTTTCGGCACAAAAGGGAGAGCTTTTTGATTATCCGTAAGGAAGATGATAATATGCCAATGAACATGGTCATACTTTAATCCTAAAATTAAAAATCCCGGAAATCCGCTTACCTGCAGATTCCGGGATTTTATAATTACATATGATGTGCCACATCTATTCTGATAAGTGCCTTCCTGAGTGCAAACTCTGCTCTCTTCACATCAATCTCTGCTGTGTGGTTTGAAAGGCGCTGCTCTGCCCGCTCCTTTGCGGCCTGTGCGCGGTCTATGTCTATCTCATCAGGCCACTCTGCAAGCTCTGCTAGAAATGTGACCTTGTCTCCAAGTATTTCCGCAAAGCCTGAATGGATTGCGGCTATTTTCTCCTCATCGCCATTATGGATAGTCACGATTCCTGGTGCAAGCACTGTTGTGAGCGGTATATGGTTTTTGTATACACCAATCTCTCCGTTTTGGGTATTGAACTCGAGGAAATCTGTCTCTCCCTTGTAGAACACCCTGTCCGGTGTGATTATTTCTATGTCAAAAATGTTATCTGCCATGAAATCACCTCACATTACTGCATCTTGGCACGGACTTCATCTATGCTTCCAACGTTTAAGAAATAGCTCTCCGGTACATCATCATGCTTTCCTTCGAGTATCTCCTTAAAGCCTCTGATGGTCTCGGCGATAGGCACATATTTGCCCTCGAGGCCTGTAAACTGTCCTGCTACGAAGAACGGCTGTGACAGGAAACGCTGCACCTTACGTGCACGGCTTACTACAAGCTTATCCTCCTCTGAGAGCTCATCCATACCGAGGATTGCGATGATATCCTGCAGCTCCTTGTACTTCTGGAGTATCTCCTGGACAGCGTGTGCCACCTCAAAATGCTCCTGTCCCACGATACGCGGATCAAGGATACGCGATGTGGATGCCAGCGGGTCTACAGCCGGATAAATACCAAGCTCTGCGATAGAACGCTCAAGTACTGTCGTGGCATCGAGATGTGCGAAGGTAGTCGCCGGTGCCGGGTCTGTAAGGTCATCTGCAGGCACATATACGGCCTGAACCGATGTGATTGAACCGTTCTTTGTTGATGTGATACGCTCCTGAAGAGCTCCCATCTCTGTCTGCAGTGTCGGCTGGTAACCAACGGCTGAAGGCATACGTCCTAAAAGCGCGGATACCTCTGAACCTGCCTGGGTGAAACGGAAGATATTGTCCACAAAGAGAAGCACATCCTTGCCGCCTCTGTCACGGAAATACTCTGCCATCGTAAGTCCTGCCAGAGCAACTCTCATACGTGCTCCAGGTGGCTCGTTCATCTGTCCGAACACCATGGTGGTCTTGTCGATAACACCTGACTCCTTCATCTCGTAGTACAGGTCATTTCCCTCTCGTGTACGCTCTCCTACACCGGTAAATACTGAGTATCCACCATGCTGTGTAGCGATGTTGTGGATAAGCTCCTGGATGAGCACCGTCTTTCCTACTCCGGCACCTCCGAAGAGTCCGATTTTTCCACCCTTCTGGTATGGGCAGAGCAAATCTACAACCTTTATTCCTGTCTCAAGCATCTCCTGCGATGTAGCCTGCTCCTCAAAGCTAGGCGCAGGTCTGTGGATTGCCCATTTCTCCTCTGTCTGTGGAGGCTCAACCTCGTCGATAGGCTCTCCGAGCACATTGAACATTCTTCCAAGTGTATTCTCCCCCACCGGCACAGAAATAGGTGCTCCTGTTGCGATAGCATCCATGCCGCGGACGAGACCATCAGTAGGTCCCATGGCGATACATCTGACTGTATCGTCGCCCAGATGCTGTGCAACCTCAACGACCAGCTTTCCGCCGTTTTTCAGCGGCACCTCGACTGCATCGTTTATCTCAGGCAGATTACCCTCTGAAAACTTGATATCCAGAACGGCACTGATAACCTGTATGATTTTACCTACATTTTTATCTGCCATTTATAGTTTCTCCTTCTTTTTTAATTCGTATGATACACTCACCTTTTCGACCATTCGCAGACATACTTGCCTTCCCATGACCGGATATGCGTGTATCACTCTATCGCATTAGCTCCTGCAATTATCTCAGTAAGCTCCTGCGTGATTGAGCCCTGACGCGCTCTGTTATATTTCAATGTCAGATCACTGATCATATCCTCTGCATTGCTCGTAGCAGAATCCATCGCCTGCATTCTGGCTCCGTTTTCACTGGCAAATGACTCCACCAGTGCTCCGTAAAACAGGCTTGTCACATATTTTGGTATAATAAGCTCCAAAGCCTCCTCCGGATTCGGTTCAAAATTCATGAGAATATTGGAGTCCTCTTTCTCATCTGCCCCGCTCTCATCCAGCTCCACCGGCAAAAGCTTTATGAGCTTCGCCTCCTGTGTAACTGTGTTTTTGAAATGGGTATATGCGAGATAAATCTCCCCCACCTGACCGTCTGTAAATGCCTTTAACACTCTTTTGCAAAGTGCTGCCGCATCCTCGTAGGTCGGGTCCTCCATCATCTCCGATGCACTCTCTACTATATGATAGCCCTTTGACGTAAGCAGCTCCTCACCCTTTGCTCCCACAGCGTATATGTCAAGTTCTTCTTTTTTGAAGTCTCCGTGTGTGATGAGCTTTACTATATTGCTGTTGTATCCGCCTGCCAGTCCTCGGTTTGATGTCAAAACAACTACCGCCTTCCTTGGCGAATCACCGGCCTTTAAGTATGGGTGCTCCAGATTGCCGCTCTTTGCAAGCATCGAGCTTACTGTCCTGTACATATAGTTGAAATACGGATCTGTTGCCTCCGCATGTGCTCTCGCCTTTTGCAGCTTGACGGTAGAAACGAGCTTCATGGCCTTTGTGATCTGCTGAGTACTTGTAATACTGCTTTTTCTGCGCTTTATGTCTCGCATCGAAGCCATTTTACCACCTGCCTTCTACTAATATCCAACCGTCTAACGGAACTGCTTTTTGCATTCCTCGATTGCCTTTATAAGTGCCTGCTCCGTATCATCGTCCATCACCTTTTTCTCCCTGATTGCTTCAGGAATCTCAGGATACCTGGTATCAATGAAATCAAACAGCTCTGCCTCAAATCTTAAAATATCCTCGATTTTGATATCGATAAGATACTTCTTTGTCGCAGCGTATATTATGATAACCTGCTTCTCTACAGGCATCGGCTTGTACTGCGGCTGCTTTAAAATCTCCTTGATTCGTGCTCCCTGTGCGAGCTGCTCTGCTGTGCTTGCATCAAGCTCTGAGCCAAACTGTGAGAACGCTGCAAGCTCTCTGTACTGAGCCAGCTCTACTCGGATAGGTGCTGCAATCTTTTTCATTGCCTTTATCTGTGCGTTACCGCCTACACGCGACACGCTTATACCGGGATTGACCGCCGGCATAATGCCCGAATGGAATAATTCCGTTTCAAGGAATATCTGTCCGTCCGTAATTGAAATTACGTTTGTCGGTATATATGCCGAAACATCGCCCGCCTGTG
>OIEH01000726.1_pt1 | contig 16214 bp, 15 predicted proteins | sample 1604811 | NCBI WGS metagenome assembly OIEH01 (sample SAMN01760945, study PRJEB22395) | human gut metagenome | reverse complement strand
GGGTTGACTTCTTAATAATACCTCATTTATTTTTATAAATCAAGCATTTTTTTGTGTTTTTTTCGTTTTTTTACATTTTTTTTGCTTTTAGTAAAGTAATTTTCTTTTGAAAAAACTAACCTCTTGTTTTGAGGTTAGATTTATATTAGACTTTAAACTTTTAATTTTACATATATTATGGCACGATTTTAAAGGCAATTCCCAATTTTTATTTTTACACCTTTCTTATTTGTTTCTATTATATTTCATTGCATCTGTAGGAAAATCTTTTTTTGTATCTAAAAGAGTTCCATTTAATTTTTGATTATACATTTCATTTGCGAATGCTCTAATGGCATTAACTATTTTATCTGCTATTTCTCTACTGATAGCATATCTTTTACACTCTTCATCTGTAATATTAACAGATTTCAGGTGAAATTCAAAGAAAATATCGGCTAAATCTTTTCCTTCTTCTATTTTCTTTACGACAAATGGATGATTTCTTAATTCCGGAATAATTCTTGGATCATCCATATCAATGTTTTTTTCACTTTGGTATTTTATAAAAGTAGTAGATGAGTGAACTTTATCTATCATATTAACTATTTTAGATTCAATATCAACTCTATTTTCATAGTTATTCAATATTGTTCTGAGATCTAATACATTATCAAATCTATTGGATAAATAATCAATAGCTAAATTTGTTACCCTTCTTATTTCCTCATCAGAAACTCCTTCAAATTTAGTTATGTCTCCAGTAATTGCTTCTGGCAAATCATGACACATTATGTAATCATTAATTTTATTATAATCTATATTATCAGGAAAATATTTTTTTAAAATTCTTGCAATCAATAACAAATCTAATATATGATTTTTAACATCTTCAAGCCTTTTACGTTCTATTTGCCAAAGTAAAGGACCTGTTCTTTCTGTATCCCCCAATATATCAAAAACCATAAATAATTTTACATCTTTAGCAAAACTATATTCCATTTTTTTTCCTTCTCTCTAATTAAAATATAAAACTTGATACTTTCGTACCAAGTTTATCTTAATGAACACATTGGTTCGACTAAATCTTAATGGCAGAGCGTCCTTACCCAAAAACGAACTCTCAGCTATTTCAATTCTAGGTATTTTCTTTTCTATTGGCTTATCTTGTGTGTTGAAATATACTGCAATACCATTGTCATATATATAAACTTTATATATCAAAGTATTAATTAATAATCTTCTGTATTTAATATCGTTGATATTACCACGTCTTAATTGTAGTAAGAAGTATTTAACTTGTCCTACGGTTAATTTAACGTGTTGGCTTTCTTCAATAGCAATGTTGTCTTTTAATCTTGTACGTTCTATTTCCATTTTATTTATTTCTTCAAATATAGATTTTTTAACACTATCTATTTCACATATCTTTAAACTATCGAATAGGTTAGCACGTTGCTTTTCATTTTCTTTTAGTAGATTAGTTAATCTTCTTAATGATGCACTATCTTTTTCTTTATTGGCTAGAATAACAACTTCTTCTGCAATTCTTTTTATGTTATCATCTGTTAATATATTTTTTGCTTGTTCTATTACTATATCTTCAATGTAATCTTTTTGAATTGCTTTCTTATCACATTGCTTTTTTCTAGCATTATTACACATATAATAATTATGTAATCTACCAGTCTTTGATGTACCACTATAACCAGTCATTAATTCCTTACAATGTCCACAGAATAGTTTAGTAGTAAGTAGATATTCAGTTTTGGCTCTTGCACGTGCAGGTGCTTTTTTGTTTTTAAACATTATTTCTTGTGTCTTATTAAATGTGTCGTTGTCAATTATTCTAGGTATTCCGTCTTTAGTATCAACACCGTTATACGTATATATACCTATATACTTTTTGTTTAGTAATATGTTCCTTATACTATTTTTGTTAAACTCTCCACCAACACTAGTTTTGATATTCTTTTGATTTAAGTATCTAATAATATCAGCCATTAGTTTACCACTATTATACATTTCAAATATCTTTTCAACTATTGGTGCAGTATCTTCGTCAATAGCATATCTTTTCTTTTTAACAATTCTACCGTTAGCATCTGTAATGCTACTATTAACTTCAACTAGTTTATAACCTAAAGGAATAGTACCACCATTGTAATAACAATTATCAGCATTAATCTTCATACCACGTTTAACCTTTTGCCCAAGTTCAACAGAAAAGTATTCAGCCATACCCTCAAGTACACTTTCCATTAATACACCACTTGCATCATCGTTTATGTTTTCTCTAGCAGAAAATACTCTTACACCGTTTTTCTTTAATGTTCTTTTATATATAGCACTATCATATCTATTACGAGCAAATCTATCTAATTGATAGACGAGTACACCTTCAAATAATTTCTTGCTACTATCATCTATCATTTTTTGAAATTGTGGTCTATCGTCATTTGTTCCACTTTGTGCTCTGTCTATATATTCTTCAATAATTTTATAATTATGTTGCTTTGCATAATTCCTACAGAACTCTAATTGTCCTTCTATTGATTGCTCGTTTTGATTATGAGAACTATATCTTGCATATACAACTACATTCATTGTTATTTCTCGTTTCGTTCACTCTGCATTAAATAATCTTTTTTAGCATCTTCAAATAGTTTCTCAATTTTCTTTAACATAATTGTATCTGCTAAATCTTGATTTGAGATAATTTCATTTGATAGTGTATTATGCTTTTTAGCAATTTCTTTTTCTAGTTCATTAAGGTTGCTTTTAAGGTGTATCTTTTCTTTGCTATCAACTTTTACATTGAAATAGTTACTTATGTTGGTAAATATTCTTTTATAGTTTTTTTCTTCCCAGTTTTTCCAGGCACGAGTCAATATTTGTTCTTGTTTATCAGTGATTTTCTCATTAGGTTTTAATTCATAGTATTCGTTAGGACAATACTTTTCTTGTTCCAATAGATAATTAATCGTATCTATAATGCTTTGACTATGATATTTTTTAATGTTAATTAAGTTATTAATAGCATTATCACTTAACCCAGTTAATTTATTTATTGCAATTCTATCAGCATTAGCATTTTCAAAATTACTTAAGCCTAGTAGATAATCGGTAGATACATTAAACACTCTGGCGATATCTTTTAATGTATATACATCAATACATCTTGTTCCTTTCTCAAACATTGTTATTTCTTCACGCTTTCTTCCCACTTTTTTTGCTAAATCTTCTTGGCTCATTAATAAATTACATCTTAAATATTTTATTCTTTCCCCAATTTCAGCATTACTTTTTGGCTTATTTACTTTTGTTACTGTTTTCATAGATATCTTCCTTTCTGTAACAATTTGTTACATTATAAAAAATAATGTAATTTTGTATTGCTTTTTATTTTTCTTTGTGTTAATCTTATATCAGTTGCCATAGTTACATTATATATTAAAATGTAACAAATGTCAAGAGAAAGAGAAAAAGAAAGGAAAGAAAATATATGAAAAATAAGGAAAAGAATGATTTTGCAAATGAAATTAAGAAGTCTTATTATAAGAATTGGAGAAGCCAAAATAAAGATAAAGTTAAGCAATACAATTCTAAATATTGGAATAAGAGAGCAAAAAAAATTAAAGATAATGTATCTACTGTCAACAATAGTAAGTAGGTATTTATTCTAAATTATAAGGGAGGTTTTGCACGTTGTTATGGATGTTCAACTTAGCAATAATCAAATTAAACAATTCAGTTTAGCAGTGTCTATAAACGACGTGCTTAACTGTATATCTAATGATTATGATAATTACATACAATTTTTAAACGAAGAATTAGATAATCAACAAATTACTAAAGAAGAATATAATAAGGAGTTGTTATTAATAGATAAAATCAAAATGAAGAAAGAGAGATATAATTATGAATAATGAAGAATTAGTAAAATTACATATTGATACAGTTAAGTATCAAACAAAACCTAAAGAGTTTAATATAATCAAACCTAGACTACAAAACAATGGTACAGTTCAAGAAGTAAAAATAAATGAACTATACAATATAATTGCTAACGGATATGCAATTAGTCCTGGCATTTTAATTGACGGTATGAGTGCTAGTAATTGGAAAGAGCAAAGATTATTTCTTGTTGATATAGATAATGACGATGATAATCACCCTATATTGCATTTATCTGATGCACTTAAAATATGTGAGTGCAACAAAATAATGCCAATTTTTGCTTATTTTACTTTTAGTTATACTTATGAAAAGCCAAAATATAGATTAGTATTTTTAATGGACAAGCCAATTACTGATTATGAGGTTAGGGGAAAAGTTATTTCTACTTTAGTTAATATGTTTTCTCAAAGTGATAGGTCTTGTATAAATGCAGATAGAATATTTCTTGGTACTAATAAAGGAATTAAATTATATAATTTAGATAGCCGTATAACAGTTGAACAGATAATGAAAATATATAAGCCACTAAAAAAGCAGGTTAATTACTTTAATAGAAAAGATTATACTAGAAATAATCTAAGAGATAATCAGCAATTATATGAGTTAGAAAAGAACTTTGATTTATTATCATATATGATGAAAGACAATGAAGTATAACGACAGTGTGAAAATATAACTTATTTTAAAACTTGTTCTATATGTGGACATAATGACTGTCTAAGATATTTTCACGATAGCAATATGTTTAAATGCTTTGGTGAAAGTGGTGATGTTGGTGGTATGATTGTTGATTATTTAATGTATTCTGAGAATTTGACTAAACAACAAGCAATAAATAAGTTTAAGTATGAACTTTGTAATATAGATGATACTGACAATATAATAGATGTTCAATATATTACAGCTAATGATTTACAAAATATGGATTTACCACCAGTTGCATTTTACGTTAAAGATTTAATACCACAAGGACTGACATTGATTTGTAGTGTACCAAAATTGGGCAAGAGTTGGTTTGCTTTGCAATTATGTTTAGCAATTACTAATGGTCAAAAGTTTTTAGATTTTGACACAGATAAATGTAGTTGTTTGTATCTAGCACTTGAAGATAGTCCAAATAGATTAAAAAATAGAACTATGAAATTATTAGGTGAATCAGATTTTCCGAACAACCTTTACTTCAATACAAATAATAAAATAATTAGTACTGGTTTAATTGGTGAGTTAACTAATTTCATTAAAGTGCATCAAGACATAAAAGTAATTGTTATTGATACATTACAGAAAGTAAGGGGAATAAGCAAAACAACCAATGTATATGCTAACGATTACAAAGAATTAAGTGCATTAAAATCATTTGCTGATAAAAACAACATAGCAATAATTCTTATACATCACTTACGAAAAGGTATTCAAACTACTGATGTATTTGATCGAGTATCTGGTACTAATGGTATAACTGGTACTGCAGATACAACTATTATTTTAAGTAAAGAGAATAGAGAAGATGTTGATACTAAAATGTCAGTTGTTGGTAGAGATGTAGAATATAATGAATATTTAATTACATTTAATAAGGATACTTGTAAATGGGAAATGAAAGGTATTGCTGAATTATTAAATAAGTTTGTTGATAGACAAATATATAATAATAATACTTTAATAAAAACAATTAAAGAATTAATAGAAAAAAGCAATGAAAAGGTATGGGCTGGTACATTTACAGAACTTAATCAAGAACATTTAAAAATATATGGTAGGTTGTATGATAATGAGCCAACAAAATTAAAACGAGATATTGATAGAATGCAGTCAAAACTTTTAGACTATGACAGTATAATATATATTCCGTCAAAATATGCTAATTGTGGAAAAAGAGTACAGACATTTAAAAAGCAAGTATAAATGTAGATAATGTATGTATTGTAGGTATTGTAGGTGTATGTATAATTTTATAAATATAACAGTATATTTTATACAGCATATTACGTATATATATACCTACAGTACCTACGGCATCTACAGTTCATATATATACCATATATTTTGTGTTTAATTTCAAAGATAAGATGCAGTTAATTGATATATGAACTTTTTAATAAAAAAAATATTTAATATAATGCAACATTTATTTACTAATATCGTTTGATTATGAAAAAATAAAATGAAATATCTTTTTATTAAAGCCACGCACACGAACGTGGCATTATCTGTATATATGACGTGGCGTTTTAAATCAATTTTCAAAGCCACCCAGGGTATTTTATTGATTTAAAAACATTTGTAGAATAATTATCTCATTAAAGTTATTATTTATAGATATATAATGGTTGCTATTCATAGTTTTATAATAGTTAATACATTATATTTTTTAATGTCATACGAATTAATTTGAACTAATTTTATAATTAGTTAATTATATAATTATTAAAACAACGTAAGCCAAACCCTATGCCTAAGTGAGATATTATTACCCTTAATTTTTTTGTAACATCACACAAGATTTGTAGTGATATTTAAAAATGACTATGATTTTTGTATTCAATATATATGTATTTTATATGTAATACTACATTATTAGACTTATCAAGACATAATACTATTAAAATAAGGTAACTACATTATTAGACATCATATTGTATATTAGGAACAGTAGACCATAGTTATAGAACATAAGGTATTATTTTATTCCAATTTCCTTTTTGCAACAGGAACCTAATCTTATGTTTTTAACGGCTTGTGAAACGGCATCTCCTAATCAATGAAGAATAATATAGGGAACGGAGCCGTTTCGGCAAACAAGCCTAACATAAGATTACCTATTACAAAAAGTTTTCTCGGCATAAAAAAGTGACTATCAGTTATGTATTAGTCTTTGAATATATTTCTAATTACATATCTAATAGTCGGTGTATTATAATTTATTTGCGAGGTGGCATAGTAATTTTTTTATAACATTTCTTAGTGACACCAGGTACATCTAATTGTGGTACTTCTAAACCTGGTACACCAGTCTTGTTTGTTGTATAACCATTAGGACAACTAACAGTCTTTCTTCCGTATGCATCTTTAGTTATAGTTGCATTAACTTTTAACATCTTGATACACATATTTGTATATTCGTCATAGTCATATTCACTAGGACATTTAGGGTTATTATTCTTAATTATTACTGCTATTATTATTCCTACTATAGAACATATAACCACAGTAGATATTGATATTATCAATTTCTTTTTATTTCTATTCATAATAAATACTCCTTCTATTAACTCACTAATTCATATTCTGTTATATTGGCTAGATTTAATAATGCTTTAAAATCATTTCTTAATATAATTACAGATGTTCTTTCTGTGTTACAGTCATTATTATTACAAGTAAAATTACCATTTTGGTCTAAGCCATATTCAGCATTTATTGTTAAGGTTTGAACACCATTAGGGTATGTATAAAACTTTCTATAACCTACTACTGCTCCAGAACCTATAATATATGCTTCCGTTCCCTCAAGAACTGTATTACCGTTTGTATTAGTACATATATAATGGTTTTCAAACCTAGCATTATTAAACTGCATAGACTTTCCTACTACACAATATGTTCCGTCGTCCATTGCACCACCATTATCTATATGATATAATGTCCTTTGTCCGTTAAAATCACTATAGCCATTTTGTAATAGTACATCTATTAATTTATCTTTAGCACTTTTTTCTGGTGTAGGTGGTGTAGTGTTGTTTTCATTATTTGTACTTTGATTATTATTGTTAGTATTTGAAGTATTATTTTGATTATTGTTATTATTGCTTGTGTTATTATTTTGATTATTGTTATTGGTATTTTGATTTGTAGTAGGTGTATCTGTTTTTTTGTTGTTGTTTGTATTGTTATTAGTATTGGCTTTGTTATCATTACTACTATCAGTTTTGTTACTATCATTTGTATTGGTGTTATCTTTTTCAACGTTATTATTATCAGCATTATTGTCTTTATTTGCATTATCAACATAATTATTATCTTGATTATTTGATGTATTATTGCTTGGCATTAATACATTTTTTGCAATTATTATACCAACAATTATACTTATAATTACTATTAATACAGTTATTATAATGTATAAAAATATATTATTCTTACCCTTATTTAAATTATTGTTATCTGTAATATTGTTATCACTGCTAATATTATTTTCTTTTTTTATATCTGTATCATTATTATTTGTGTTGCTTTCATTATTATTTGTTTCTATATTGTTGACAGTAGTATCACTAGTATTACTTATATTGTAATTACTTATACTATCATTAATATTATTATCAGTATTATCAATTACACTTTCATTTTCATTATTTGATAACAATTCCTTATCTTCCATTACTTCCAACCACCTATCTTAATCTTATTCTTGTAATTTAATTCTAACATAGAACGACATATATTTCAATAATAACATATGTAAATATATAACGTATGTAAATATTATGTAAAATGTTAGTATTTTATTAAAGGAAGATATGCTATGAGTAAGAGAAAAGATTATCAAGAATTAACAACTTATGATATTTATTTTGTAGATATTAAGACTATTATGAATAGTAAAGGTATTTCACAAAATATATTATCAAAAATAACTGGTTTATCTATTAACACGATTAGGTCTTATTATCATAGTAATATCAAACGTATTGATTTAGATGTAGTATCAAGAATATGCAAAGCATTAAATTGTGAAATAAATGACATAATTGTATCAAAATAAAAATGATAACTTGCTATTTGTTATCATTTTCTTTTGGCTCTTTTTCCTTTGAAAAATCTACCTTTATAAATGCTACGAACCCACCAACATAAAAGTAAAAGTTCGTGTTATTTTCAAATGGCAGGGGATGAGAGAATCGAACTCCCAACAGTGGTTTTGGAGACCATTATTATACCATTTAACTAATCCCCTATGATAATTGCGGCAAATTGATAATATCATATTTTACATACTTTGTAAACATTTTTGAAACATTTTTTTAAATTAACAAAAAAAATGTTTTTTATTAACAAAAAAAAGAAAGACAATATGCTTTCTTTAACAAGCTTTTATTTATTTTTACTTATATTTAAGTATTTTCTTAATATATTATCTAATTCTTTTTGATCTATTGGTTTTGATAAATATCCAACAAATCCTTCGCGTAAATACATTTCTTTAGAACCTTCTATTGCATTTGCTGTAAGTACAATAACTGGTGTGTCAAATCCTTCAGCTCTTTTCTTTAAGTTATATAGTGTTTGAATACCATCCATATCAGGCATCATGTGGTCTAAAAATATTAAATCAAATTTATGATTTTTAGTTATGTTTAAACATTCTAATCCACTATTAACACATGTTACTTTAAGTTTGTATGCTTTTAAAAGTTTTTCTGCAACTTTTAGATTGAGAACATTATCATCTACGAGCAATATTTCGTAGTTGCTACCATCAAATCTTTCATGTACATCCTTTTTGGTTATTTCATAGTCTTTTATATCACCAAGTTGCTTCTTATCTACAATAGTTTGTTCTATTTCTACGGTAAATGTTGTTCCTTTTTGGTATGTACTTTCAAAGCTTATTTTACCATTCATCAAATTTAGTAATTGTTTGGTTATTACAAGTCCAAGACCTGTTCCTTCAATATTTTTATTTCCTTGATCTAATCTTTCAAATTTTTTAAATAATTTGTCATAGTCGCTTTTCTTTATACCTATACCTGTATCAATTACTTTAAATGTTAATAAAACTTTATTTCCAACTATTTTTGAATCTATGTTTAAAGTTATTGACCCTTTTTTAGTATACTTGACGGCATTAGTTAATAAATTAAGAAGTATTTGATGTACTTTTACTTTATCTCCCATTATTTTACTTGGAATATTTCCTTTAACTGTAACATTAAATTTGATTGGTTTTTCTGATAATGATACTTTAACTATGTTAGATAATTCTCCGATTACTTCTCCTAGATTATATGGCTCATTAATTAAGACCATTTTGCCTTCTTCTACTTTGGTTATATCTAATATATTATTAATTATTTCTAGCAATATTTCACCAGCTTGATTAATATTTTTTACATCTTCATACATGGTAGTAGAAATATTGCTTTCTAGAATAGATTCTGATAGTCCAATAATAACATTTAGCGGGGTTCTTATTTCGTGTGATACGCTTGCAAGAAAATCTGTTTTCGCTTTATTAGCTGCTTCTGCTTTTTCTTTTAATATATTTAATTCTTGAATATATTTTATGTCAGGATTCTCTAATGTAAAATATATGAAGATAGTTACTAAACTTACTCCACTACTTAAAAGTAGGACATTGGGAATAAATACCTGTAGGGCAAAAGAACTTAGAAATAATATTATAGATATTAATATAGACCAATTTTTATCTGAAGAGAGTTTTCTTGATGTATATAGTAAGGATAATAGTAAGAAAATACATTCTATTGTAACAATAATATATAAGTAAGTTATTGAATTTCCATAATAGTGCATACTTGTAGATGAAAATCCACTATTTATGAATAACATTAGTATAATTAGTATTATGTTAAATATAGTAAAAATTTTACTAAAAATATTTTTATGAAATAGGTCACGTAAATTATCATATTTTTTATCTGTCTTACTTAACATTACGTAGGCAAAAAATACTATAGACCAAAGTAATAACATTACAAAATATACTTTAGATAAAATATTTGTTATAGTAACCGTTAAGTTATTATAGCTAGCATAAATATTAGCTATATCGCAAGTTAAAACTAGTGTTGATAAGACAAGTAATCCTTTGTATATTTTACTTTCTAAGAAATTATATTTTCTTTTTAAGAAGTAAATTAATTGTAGTATGACTATGTAAACCAAATTACATATTTGTATTGACATTTCATACATAAACTACCTACGTCCAGTAACTGATGCAAATGAAGATGCTACTTTTTTGAAACTTTCAACAATTTTTGGATCAAATTTTCTTCCTGCATCCATTTCAATCAATGAATTTATCTTATCATAATCTAGGGGAATTATACTGTTAACTAAGTTGTTATATTCTATACATATATTGACAATGTGTGATGATAATGGTATTTGATTCATGCTTAAAGCTAGTGGAAAACCTTTTCCATCATATCTTTCATTTGCACATTTTGCTATTTCTGATGCATATTTGCTATCAACTTTGTAATTAGTTTTTGACAATACATTTTTTATTATATAGCTACCATTTATAGGTATTTTTTCTAGTAAATTTCTATCTTCTTTACTTAGCATTCCTTTTTTATTTAATATTGTATATGGTATGGTATATTTACCTATGTCATAGTACATTGATGAATATGCAATTTTTTCTATAATAGAACTTGTTAAATTATATTCTGGATAGTCTACGGATACTTGTAAGGCAAGAATTCTGGCATATTCATATATTGTTTTCATATTGTTATTGTTATCTATTTCATATGATGTAATAATTGAGTCTATTACTGTTTTTAATTCTCTATGTTGTTCTAAAACCATTTGGTTTACAAGATTATTTGAACGATATAGATTAATTAAATTATCAATTCTATGTTTAACAACTTGAACATTGAAAGGTTTTTCTAGCATATCAGCTATTCCATAACTATAAGCTTTATCTCTTGTTGCTTTATCGTAATTACCGCTTATAATTATAACGGGTATTTTATTAAAATAATTATTGTCTTCTAGATAAGCTAAAACACTAAATCCGTCTAGTTCTGGCATAATTAAGTCTAGGAATATACAAGATACTCCTTTATTTTCTTCCAATAAGGAAATGGCTTCTTTTCCATTGTTAGCTGTAATTACATCATAGTCTTTAATGAATATTTTCTTTAATAAATTACAAGTTATATTATCATCATCTGTAATTAATATTGTTGGTTTTTTATTTTCTACTAGATATACCATATTATCATTAACTGACTTACTGAGTTCTGGAAATTCTTTTGTCAATGTAGCTAATATGCCATTTATATAATCTTTCTTATTGTTAATATCATTTCCGTCATTGGTTAAGTTATATATTTTGAATATTGCAAATGATACGGCATCTACTATCTTATTTAATTTTGCTTCTAAGTGATTATCTACATTTAATTCTTTATCATCGCTTATTTTAACGATTTCATTTGTTAATACTATAATGCTTTTTTTATTATTTTCCTCATATAATGAGAGAATATCACAATAATTTTTATATATGCCATTAATTAGCTTTCTGTATTTGTTGAAAACAACGCCACAGCCTTGATTTTTAAGATTCTCTAATAGTTGAATATTGAATTTTTCAATAAAGTTATTTAGGTCATCCTCATGGATATAATTAGTACAATTATTGGTAAATTCTATAAAGCTTTCTTTTTTTATTAATTCTAATTTTCCATTATTTACATTAAGAGTACTTACACTATCTAGGGTAATGTCCACTATAGTTATTTGCTTAAAATTGTTAAATATGCTCTTTTCTACTATATCTTTGTAAATATCCATATTTTACCCTCTATTCTTGTAATTTAAAAGCAATCCATATACTTTATTACATTCAGATATTAATGAATCAAAATTATTATTTATATAAGTAGTATTATTTTCTTTTCCTGCTAGTTCATGTTGATAAAACATTTCTCCTAATGATGTAAAGCCAAGCATTCTACAATTGCTTTTTAAAGCGTGTACTAATATTGTGTAGTTATTGATATCATTATTTTGTCTGTAAGCATTTACTTTTTGCATTTCTTGTGGAAAACCATTACAAAAATCTAATAATATTTCGTTATAAGTTTCAGCATCAGATGTATTTTGAATTCCTATTTCGGTGTCCACACCGTTTGCTTTTAAATATTCTATTTTGGCGTTATCCATATACTCACTCTCCTATTATAAGTATAAATTATTTCAGATTAAATTGCAACTAATATTTATGTGTTAAAATACAAATATACCTAATTACAATTTTAATAAATTCTATATGACTTTATTGTGTAATTAGGTATATTTTTGATTGTGTTTGTTATTCTTTTATTGTATCTTCTTTTTTCTTGGTATTATTAGTTTGGCTAATTCCATAGTGTTCTCTAACTTTTTCTTTTATTTCCTCAAATAGTGCTTTATTTTCTTTTAATAATATTTTTACATTTTCTTTTCCTTGGGCTAATTTTTCTCCTTTGTATGCGTACCATGCACCACTCTTATCTATAATACCGGCATCAGCTGCTAAATCTATAACTTCTCCTTCTTGGCTTACTCCTTCACCATACATTATATCAACAGTAGCTGTTTTAAATGGAGGAGCAACTTTATTTTTAACAACTTTTATTGTTGTTTTATTGCCTATTACATCTGTTCCTTGTTTAATTTGTTCTCCTCTTCTTATGTCTAATCTAACTGAAGCATAATACTTAAGCGCTTTACCTCCTGGTGTTGTTTCTGGATTGCCAAACATTACTCCCACTTTTTCTCTTAATTGGTTGATGAATATTACTATTGTATTTGTTTTATTTATTGAACCTGATAATTTTCTTAGGGCTTGTGACATTAATCTTGCTTGAAGGCCAACGTGGCTATCACCCATCTCTCCATCTATTTCTGCTTGTGGTACTAGTGCTGCTACTGAGTCTATTACAACAATATTAACGGCTTCACTTTTTACTAGTGCATCACAAATTTCTAATGCTTGTTCTCCTGTATCAGGTTGTGATAATAGTAATTCATTTACATCAACACCTAAATTCTTTGCATATACTGGATCTAATGAATGTTCAGCATCTATAAATGCTGCTCTTCCACCTTCTTTTTGTACTTCAGCAATTGCATGCAAAGCAAATGTCGTTTTTCCTGATGATTCTGGTCCATATATTTCAATAATTCTACCCTTTGGATATCCTCCTGCCCCAAGTGCAATATCTAATGATAATGAGCCACTTGAACAAACATCTATCTTTCTCTCTTCGTGACTTCCTAATTTCATTATAGAACCTTTTCCAAATTGTTTCTCTATATCTGCTAATACTTGTGCCAACGCCTTATCTTTTTCTACTGATTTTGTCATATTTCTGTATCCTCCCTTAAAGTATATATTGATTATATATTAGTTTTTTATATTTGTCAATATTTTTTGCAAACATTAGTTTGAAAAAAACTGTAACTTTCGTTTTACAGTTTTTCATTTTCTGATATATTAATTATCTATTTCTTTAAGTAAATCATAAGTTATTATATCATTTGATATATTTATAATTTCATCGGCATATTCTACTCTTTTAGTTATATATTCGTTATTAATTACTTCATTGGCAATTGGATATATATCGCCATTTCTAGAATTATAATATATTTTACTTGTCAAGTATGAACCATTATTAAATACTATAGTATTATCACCGTCTTTAATATTCATAATGTCATTTCCAAGTGCGTACTTAGAACTGATTCCTAACATATTTCCTAAAGTTGGAAGAACATCTATCATACCCATTGGTGTATTTATTTCTTTGTTCTTTATATCTTTACTCCATATGATAAATGGTACTTTTCTATTTAATTCATATTCGTAATTAGTAACTTCATGATAATTTTCATCATCACTATTTAATACTTTATCTGTATATGGATCATAATTATACATGTATTCATAATCTTTTTTACTTAATCTTGCATCATGGTCTCCATATATAACTATTATTGTGTTATCTAAAATTCCTTCTTTATCTAGTTCTTCAATAAATTTTCCTATGCATTTATCCATATAATTAACCGATTTAATATATTTACCAATTGTTGTATCTTCTAGATATGGTCTTGTTATATATTGTCCTCCTACGGTAATACTTTTGCTAACTTTATATTCACTATATTCATTAACTTTTGCCCATGGTGTATGATTAGTTAGAGTAATTAATGTTCCATAAAACAACTCATGATTATCATTAATTTCTTTAATCATTGGAACGGCTTGTTTAAAAAATGACCCATCTGATAATCCTAAGCCATATTCTTCATCAATAATAAATGATGATTTAGAATAAAATTTATCATAGCCTAGATTTTTATGCATTACATCTCTATTCCAGAAATTTCCTTCATTGCCATGCATGCTGAAAACATAATAATCTTTCTCTTTTAGTAATTTTTGAATAGTTTCATATTTATTATTGTAGTAGTTTACAAATACAGTACCGTTTAGGGATGGCATAAGTGATGTGGAATAGGTAAATTCTGTATCACTGCTGGTACCTACTCCTACTTGAGCATAAAAGTTGCTAAAATATAATCCTTCACTTGCTAATCTATTTAAATTAGGTGTTACACTTTCACCTTCAAATGACATATCCATAGTAAAGGATTGTAAACTTTCTGCGTGAATGGCAATTACATTTTTTCCTTCAAAAATATCTGTGTAATCGTTAGTGGTATATATTTTTTCTTTACTATAGAAATCTTTTACTTTTTTTAGTGCTGCATCATGTCCAAATAAATTATTAAATTCTGGTCTTATGCTTTGGATTAAATCATCAAATTGATATATATATATACCAAAGTTATCTACGACAGAACTTCTATTCCATAATTTTGTTAACTTTGACCAAGAATTGTATGGTGGAATAATAATTCCTATTAATAATAGTGCTAATGAAGAATATACTACTATTAATTTATCTTTTTTCTTACTTTTATATGTTGACTTTTTTTTATTAACTAAATATATTAACATTATAGTTTGCCATAAAAATAACATATCTTTAGGTTTTAATATTAATTCAAATACTGCATCTCCTACTTCTGTAATAAATGTAGATGTAGCTAGTAATGAGGCAGAAGCAAACGAATCATAATATGTATAATATATAGAATTAATTATACATATTGCCACCAAGATAATTGACCATATAATATAATATATATTTCTTTTTTTATTATTTTTTATAAACATTGATATGAATCCTAAAAATAGAAGAAAACTAAGTTCTATTAATAGTCCTTTAATGCTTATAGTACCTATTGTATATAATTTAAGTACGATTGCATTTATATAATTAGATAAAATAAAGAATACAAGCATTTTATCTATATTAATGTTATGTGTATTAAATAATTTATTTTTAAACTTCATAAATTGCCCTTCTTTCTTTATGTAATTATATCATAATGTGGGTTTATGTCAATAATTTTTGAAAATGTCCCAAAATAATTTAAATATTTGCGGGATT
>OIEH01000725.1_pt1 | contig 16249 bp, 17 predicted proteins | sample 1604811 | NCBI WGS metagenome assembly OIEH01 (sample SAMN01760945, study PRJEB22395) | human gut metagenome | reverse complement strand
GGATGCCCATTATGGTGCGGCAGAAAAGCTCGGGCACGGAGTCGGGTACAAATACGCACACGACTATCCAAATCACTATGTGAAGCAGCAGTATCTGCCGGATGGCCTTACAGACAGAGTGTTTTACAAGCCTACGGATATAGGCTATGAGGCAAAGATAAAAGCACACATGGATGAGCTTCACAGAGACTGTGATACATGAAAGTGCATAGATGAAGCTTGAATAATTGCAAATAGTTGATAATAGCATAAATATTTAAAAAATCAGACCAGGAGGATCTTTAAATGAAAAAGTATACAGAAATGACAAAGGACGAGTTAATGCAGGAAAAGACAGCACTTGAGGCTGAGTACGAGAAGATTAAGAATCTTGGCTTAAGCCTTGACATGTCGCGTGGAAAGCCGGGAGCAGACCAGCTTGACCTCTCACTCCCTATGCTCGATGTCTTGAAATCAGACAGTGATATGAAGAGTGAATCAGGGCTTGATGTGAGAAACTATGCATGTCTGGACGGAATTCCTGAGGCAAAGGCCCTTATCGCAGGCATGGTAGGAGCAAAGCCTGAGCAGGCTATAGTATATGGAAACTCAAGTCTCAATATCATGTATGATCAGGTTGCACGTGCATTTATCTTTGGTATTTGCGGTAATACACCATGGTGCAAGCTTGACAAGGTGAAGTTCCTCTGTCCTGTACCGGGCTATGACAGGCACTTTGCAATCACAGAGGAGTTTGGAGTTGAGATGATAAATATCCCTATGACTGAGGATGGTCCTGATATGGATATGGTTGAGAAATATGTCAATAACGATGCCTCTGTAAAGGGAATCTGGTGTGTTCCAAAATACTCTAACCCACAGGGTGTTGTATACTCTGATGAGACAGTTGAGCGCTTTGCAAAGCTTAAGCCTGCAGCAGATGATTTTAGAATCTTCTGGGACAATGCATACACAGTTCATCATCTCTATGATGATAAGCAGGCAGAGATTCCAAATATCCTTGAGCTCTGCGAGAAAGAGGGAAACCCTGATATGGTATTTGAGTTCTGCTCAACAAGTAAGGTAACATTCCCTGGTGCAGGCTTGGCAGGTATATGCACATCTGAGAAAAACCGTGAGGATATCAAGAAGCGCCTTACTATACAGACAATCGGACACGACAAGATTAATCAGCTTCGTCATGCGAGATTCTTTAAGGATGTAGATGGTATCAAGGCTCATATGGCAAAGCATGCAGCTCTTATCAGACCTAAATTCGAGCTGGTTGAGAATATCCTCACAGATGAAATTGCTTCAAGAGGCATCGGAACATGGGTTAAGCCGCTTGGTGGATACTTCTTCGGATTTGAGGCTCTTTCAGGTTGTGCAAAGGAAATCGTTGCAAAGTGCAAGGAAGCTGGTGTCACAATGACAGGTGCAGGCTCTCCTTTCCCTTACAAGAAGGATCCGGATGACAGCGTGATAAGAATTGCTCCGACATATCCATCACTTGATGAGCTGAAAAAGGCTGCAGAGGTGTTTGTTGTTGTTACACGCCTTGTCAGCGTAAATAAGCTGCTCGAGGCATAAATCACTGTTATGTCTTAACGGATGGACGTACAATTCACTGTTATGTCTTAACGGATAGATATGCAATTCTCTGTTATGTCCTAACGGGTAGACCTATAATTGGCATATTTATCTAAAATAAGTATGTGATATATGTATAAAAACTAAATGAATATTTGTGCACATTTTTTCGGGATTTGGTATTTACAAATCCCGATTTTTGTGTAAGATATAAATATCTTTTTAAATTGTGTCTTGCATATGTTCTATGCAGGCTTCTTTTTGTGGCATTTCGGCCACTATTTTTTTCCCTTGATTTTTAGTTTCATATATTTGATTTTTGATTTTATTTAACACTATTATTTTAGACTTAGATGAAGAAAGGATTTAAATATTATGAAGGAAATTTTTCAGGAATATGGCGGAATACTCATAACAGTTGTAGCAATTTTATCAATCATCCTCGTTGTAACAGCGGTTATAGGCTCTGATGCAACAGGCATAGTAGGAAAGACATTTAGTGATCTGATTACAAACTTTTCAAATCATGCCAATATGAGTGTCAAATAAGAGGTGGTACATGGAGCTTGGAAAAGAATATTTTGGACCGCTTTGGAGCTTTGTAGCCAGCAACGAGATAACGGATATAGATTATAACGGCAAAGAAATATGGCTTACAAATATATTCAATGAGCGTTTCAGGGCCAATCAGCAGTTTGTTACACAGTATATGACACCTGCTTTTGTGGAGCAGTTTACACAGCGCATCGCCAATGTCGTAAGCAGACAGTTCAATAAGAGAAATCCGGAGCTTGAGGCCGAGACGAGCGAGCTTCGTGTGACGATACTGCACGAATCGGTTGCGAAGTCGGGCAGGAGCATCAGCATACGAAAGACACCGCCGCTTATCAGACTGACAGCAGAATCTGCAATTGCTGAGAAATTCTGCTCGGAGGAGCTTTTAGCTGTACTGATAAACTGCGTAAAGACCAAGATGAATATCACCTTTTGCGGGATGCCGGGCATCGGAAAGACGGAGTGCGTGAAGTTTTTTTCACAGTTTATACCGGCGAATGAGCGCGTGATTACAATTGAGGATACTCTTGAGATACGTTATGCCGAGACAAATCCGGGCAAGGACTGTATAGAGATGAAGGTGAGTGAGGATGTGTTTGGCTACTCTGAGGCTATCAAGTCATGTCTTAGAATGAATCCCAAGTGGATTATGCTCTCAGAGGCACGCTCAAAGGAGGTAAAATATCTGCTGCAGAGCTGGAGCACCGGTGTGCGTGGCATGACGACACTCCACACGGATGATGTGCGCAATATACCGGACAGAATACTCAATATGCTAGAGAGCCGTGTGGATGCAGAGCGTATGGAGAATGACATATATCAGGCACTTGATGTGGGAATTTTAATCCGCAAGAGAAGAAATGAAGACGGAGTGGTGTACAGATACATAGACCAGGTGTGCTTTTTCTACAGGGAAAACTATACCAATCATGTGTTTATGCTTGTATCAGACGGACAGATAGTGACTCACGATATACCAAATGTCATACTTCGCAGATTTAAAAGAGAGGGTGTTAATGAGCCGTTTGGCGAGTCCTTTGTCAATGAGATACGGATGAATGAGGCCATGATGAATGAGGAGAGGGAGGCTTAGGAATGACGTATATATTGATTTTATTTCTGACATATGTGCTGCATCTTCTGCTCAAGCTAAACTGGGTGTGTACAGCTGTGGTACTTGTTTTTCTTCTTGTTATGCAGCATTTTCACCGAATCAAAGGCCAAAGATTTCAGGAAGCGCGAAAGCGCTTTCTGGATGTATCGCTGTATATTGACACCCTGCTGTATTCATTTTTGAAGGAGCAGAAGATAATCCGTGCATTTGAGGATGTAAAGAGCACACTGGCAGATGGTCATATGAAGGAGACTGTGAGCAGGGCTATTGATCATATGATGCTCACGTTTGATGAGACAGAGGTGTTTGTGGATGCTATGAGGATTATTGAAGATGAGTACAAGTGCAACCGAATAGTAAATGCACACGAGTTTATGGCACACGCTGAGTACTATGGCGGTGATATTAAAGAATCAGCCAGGATACTGCTTAAGGATAAGAGTGCATGGGAGCGCAGGATACTGCGCAATATAGAGGACAGACAGAGGATGTTTCATCAGATTATCCTGTCAGTTGTGACCTCTGTTATCATTAGTGGGATCATACTTTATCTGCCGGTTTTGAGCATGGATATCAGCAGCAATATCATTGTGCAGATACTGTCTGTAGCTCTTATAGTGCTTGATGATTTAATCATACTCTGGGGGCAGAAATTTCTTGAAGTGGATTATCTTGGAATTGATCTGCTGCCGGAGGATGATAAGCATGCCAAAAAGCTTGAGGAATACAAGGCATACAATTCGGCAAAGGAGCTTCGTACGTCAATTCTTATGGCTGTTATACCGGCGTTAGCCAGTGCATTTTTACTGTATACTGACAGACAATGGCCGGCTGTAGCAGCTATGGGAGCAGCTCTTATATGTCTGAATCAGCACCGTATAGGTCACAGGCTTATGAAGAAAAATCTGATAGCGGATGTAAAGAGTGCATTTCCCAAGTGGCTGATGGATCTCGCCCTATTGATTCAGAGTGAAAATGTGCAGGTAGCCATACAGAAGTCGAGAGAGCATATACCGGTGATACTTAAGGAAGAGGTAAATACGCTTGTGGAGAGACTGGACGTGGAGCCGGAGAGCTCTGACCCGTATCACAGATTTCTCGACTGTTTGAACCTGCCGGAGATAAACGCAGCCATGGGCATGCTATATGCTGTTTCGATAGGAAATAGTGGCAATTGCGGAAGTCAGATTGATGAGCTGATTACGAAGAATCTGGAGATGCTTGATGTAGCAGACACCGCGAGGCTTAAGGATAAGACCGCCGGCATGTATCTTTTGTTTTTGGCTCCTGTTATCACAGCATCATTTAAGATGATAGTTGATATGGCTATTTTCCTTATAAGCTTTTTATCATACAAGGTAGTGTAGGGGGTGTGTTGTGAGTCAGATAATGAAGACCTTTTTAGGGGTGTTTTTGATTATGTTTATGGTGGTTACATCATCAGGTGTGCTGTCGGGATTTATGACTGTCGTTGAGGCACAGAACCTACATGCGCAGATCATCAATGAGCTTGAGGACAGTGATTATGACAGCTCGGTTGCGCAGACCTGCTTTGAAAATGCATCAAAAGCCGGAGATACACTGGAGCTTAAACTGTATATGACAGACAATTCCATAAGGACAGTCACAGACGCATCACAAATCGCTTCGTCAGATGAGATAGAAAAGGCAAGAGTGGAGCTTAAGTTCACTTACGCGGTAGCAATTTTCGGAATTGAGCAGGAGCATGTGCTGAGCGGATATGCGTTGTAGTACTTTTCTTGTGGATATGGCTGTATAGGAGGAGGAAAACAGATGGAGCTTTTAATAGAAGAATTGGGAGGAAGCGTTATTATGCTTCTTTTAGGCAGTGGAGTAATCGGTGTGCTCGTGTATGTGTCTACTCTGCTGTGATAGTAACTGAATTGATTAAAAAGTATATAAAGGTAAGAGAAAATGAAAGAAGTATTCAGACAGTATGGAGGCGTGCTGATTGCAGCGGCCGCCACAAGTGCATTTCTCGTGTTGATGGGAAATATTGTGCTGGCTCAGGGAGGCATGCTTGCGCAGCTTATAAATATATGGGGTAACAGTGCAATTTAAATAATCGGGAGACTATAGATGAAGGAGATAATGCAGACATATGGAGCCATGATAGTGGCGGTGGTTGTGGGAATTGCGCTGCTGTCGGGATTTGGGGCTCTGAAGAACAAAATGAGTGTGGCATTTGCGCCACAGGATATATTGAGCAGCGATAGCGCAAACGACAGCTATGACAGCATGAAAAATATACCGGTTCCGGGTATTGAGCTAAAGGAGAAAATGCGTCAGAATGCAGTAAGCTACAGTGTATATGACCTGCTTGATGTTACAGCGCATGAGGATAATCTGGATAAGCTTGAAGTTTATGCCCTGTATGATTCGGGCAGAAATGACTGTACAGGCAGCATATCAGCCGATGGCTCGTCAATTAGCTTTCCGGATTATGGTGTGTATGATATGCATGTCAGGATAACCTGTAAAAACGGCACAAGGGATCATGTGAGGATAAGTATTCCAATTAATAGAAAGGTAGCGGATATATAAAATGAAAAATGAAAAACAACACAGACTTTTATTCATTATACCGGCAGTGATAATAGCAATAATTCTTATCATATGTATAGCAGTGGCAGTAAGCTCAAAATCAGGAGAAAAGGGGAAGAAAAAGGATTCCCGGTCTGTCAGTGTGACTGAAAATACACAGGATATTGTAGCAGAAAGCGAGACGCTTGAGCTTGTGAAAAAGGATGCATTGAAGGAAACAAATGTAGTTGATAAAGATAATAAGCAAAATAACGGTACGCAATCAGATACAAATGATAATTCCGCACCGGCAGCCGGTAATTCAGATAATGCAAATAAAACGTCAGATAAATCTTCAGACAAATCATCAGAAGATAAAACAGCAGCAGATAAAAAGACATCGACAGGCAGCAATAACACACAACAACCTGCAGGTAACGATTCAAAAACGGCAGCATCAAATCAGACAGTTGCACCTGAGCCGGCTCAAAGTGAGCCCGCGCAGCCGGAAGCGCCAAAAAATGAGTATGTTGCACCGGGATGGATATTTTATGGCAGTAAGGCTGGAAATGGCATGACAGGGGAGCGGAAGGCGTATATCGATTCGTTGGTGAAACAGTGGACAGATGGAAGTATATCTGAGGGAGAACTGGCAGATTTATTTGCTCAAAAGGTAAAAAATGAATGGGGATTAGAGATGTGTTCAGCAGGTGTTTCAGAGGCTTACAGATGTATTTATCCTTCAAAGAATGATATTCCAGATTATAAGTCAGCGTTGGATGAAAGCAATGGATTCTATAATTTTATTGGATTATACACTAAAGGGGAATATGATGAGTATGGTTATCTAATTTGTTATATGTGGGAAGCTGGAATATTTTAATTGGACAACAATTAATTAACGTTTGCAAAGGAAAAATATGAAAAATTATATAATAAGAGTAATAGCAGGTATATGTGCCTTAATGTTCATGCTTATTAATTTTGCTTGCGATGATATTTTTGCCGATGTGTGGAGCGAGCCTGTCAAGTTTTATAATACATATGGTAATAGTGCTGTTTTTAAACCAACTAGTAAATCAGATGGAGAAATTTATTTTTGTTCGGCAGGAAATATATCTACTTCAGGAACAAAATATAGGACAATTGGATATAAGCTTAGTGTAAAAAATACCAGTGGAAATGTAATTCAGACAGTTTATTATCAAATGCCTGGAAAGTATATGAAACTAAAATATCAGACAAAGTCAAATGGAAAGGAATATCTTATGTATTCAATTTCTTTGAATGTAATGAGAAAGAGATTGAGTACGCAGGCCCTCAATGCCCTTAGCTCCGGCTCATGCACCATCATCCTCGATGCCTGCATGGTGCTTCGGGTAAATGGCAAGAACAAGGGTGGCATGAATGATAATGGTCCTTCCTGGGGAAAGGTTTATACTACATATGCAGGTATATCCAAAGCGGCAAACTGGACGGACAGCGCACTCTCAGCACTGTATTCGTATTATGGCAAGACGGTGAGAGGACTGTTTCATACAATTGATGTCAGGAAGTCTACAGGCATAAGCAGTGTATCAGGGGGAGGTACATACTGCTATGGTACATATGTGACAATCAGTGCAAGCAGTTCTGCCGGATATGATTTCACGAATTGGAACAATGATTCGGCAATGAGCTCATCATCATATGGTTTTTATGTGAATTCGGGTGGTACTTATACGGCATACGCAAAGGCAGGTACTATAGCTGTGACATTCTGGCGGAATACGAGTGCGTCTGATTCAGAAAAGACCTCAAAGAGCTACACATATGGAGACATCAATCAGGCTTTTCCAGCTGTGGGCTGGCAGATGGCCGGGTATCATATGAATGGCTGGGGAAATAATTCGTATGATACGACTGCCGGATATCCGTTATTGTGTGGTGTGGCAAACAGCTGGATTGAGTCAAACAGACCGTCGAAAAATATATACGCAGTATGGCAGGAAAACGAGTATACCATAGAATATGATACCGGTGTATCTGCCACTGTGAAGTATAGTGATACGGTGACATTGCCAAGCCAGCATATGTGTATAGGCTGGATTTTAGGAGAAGAGTATCCTGATATAAAATATGCGCCGGGAGAGAGTATACAGGTAGCTGATTTATGCAGGATACTGGGGATAGAGTATACAGATAAGGCGGTAATACGTATGTATGCACTTTGGGAGCATGAGCCTACCATAGAGGCGGATGATATGTTTTTTTCGATAAAGCAGGCAAGGAATGGCGGTATAACAGAGCAGCTGATAGGAAGCCTTATATCTGCAACGGATGTGGAGGATGGTGATATTGCATTTGGCGATAACGAGATAAATTATCTGAAAGTGAAAAATTTTGATGACCGTAAAATAGAAAGTGCACGTGACAAGGATATCATAGAGATAGTGCTTGAGGCTAAGGACAGCTATGGAAATATCACGCAAAAGACTATATCCATCACATTTACAGATACTCAGGTCAAGGAGAGAACCAAAGCCTTTGGAAAGATTAGATTCATAAGCGAAAAGTATTATGGTAAAAATAAAGCAGGAGGCCTCATGGAGAACTCCCGCTGGTTAAACGATCCTGAATTTAATTCTCTTCTTCGGGAGGCCTTGGCAATTTGATATAGATCTTTCCGATTCGGTTTTTATAAACAGCCTCTATGATGGCACAAAGGATCATGTGAGGATAAGTGTTCCAATTAATAGAAAGGTAGCAGGCGTATAGAATGAAAAATGTAGTACTTGGAATAATAGGCTGTCTTATTGTAGTGTATACAGCGATGCTTGGGCTTAGTGTATACAATATGACAGTCAGGGAGAACCAGATGGAAAAGAGTCTGTCATTAGCACTTTCGGGTGCTATGAACAGATATTACGAGCCAAATATGTATATCGTGGATAAAAAGCCCGTCAGCAGCTATGATGTGGAAAAAGCTGTCGTAGAGGACATTAATGAGAGACTTACAGCAGGCGGTACTGCAATTGCCACAGTCTATGTATGTGATATGGAAAAGGGCATTATTTCAGCAGGAATAGAGGAAGAGTTCAAGCTCCCTACAGGTGTGACAAAGAAAATAAGCTGCAAAAAGACTATTGTAGCAGATCAGCCAATGGAGGATAACTAGCGTATGAAGAATGGTATTTGTATTACAGCAAAAATAAAGCAGGAGGTCTCATGGAGAACTCCCGCTGGTTAAACGATCCTGAATTTAATTCTCTTCTTCGGCAGGCTTTGGCAATTTGATATAGACCTTTTCGATTCGGTTTTTATCAACAGCCTCTATGCGGAGAAGAATATTGTCATCAGTGATGATTATTTCATTTTTTTCAGGCAGGTGGTCAAGCTTCTCAAGGCAGTAGCCACCGATTGTGTCATAGTCGTCTGATTCGAGGTGCAGACCAAGCTCATCGCTTACATCCTCGAGATTTGCAGAGCCAAGAACTATGTATTCGTAGTCATTTATTCTTGTGATATCATCCTGCTCGTCAGAGTCGTATTCATCACGAATCTCACCGACTATCTCCTCTAAGAGATCCTCAAGTGTGATGAGTCCGGCTGTGACACCGTATTCATCTAAGACAATGGCAAGCGATATAGATGATTCGCGCATCTCGAGAAACAGATTCGCTGTATTCTTGTGCTCATATGTAAAGTAAGGCTCACGCATGATATTTCTGATGGAAAAATGCTCTTTATCCTCATCCTTAAGGAGCAGCAGATCCTTAATATTTACAATACCGATTACGTTGTCAGTGCTTTCGTCATACACAGGGAGTCTGGTGAATTTATCCTCTCTGAATATGGAAATCAAATCATCATAAGTAGAATCAACATGGACAAACGTCATATCAATACGCGGAACCATGACCTCCTTGGCCTCGGCATCGCCAAAATCGAATACATTGTGAATCATATCACGCTCTTCATCCTCGATGATGCCGTCCTCCTGTCCTACATCAACGATTGTACGAAGCTCCTCCTCGGTCATGACGCGCTTGGCATCGCTCTGTCTTATTCCAAAGAGGAAAATGACTCCGAGTGAAAGCTTGTTGATGATAAATATTACAGGTGTCAGCACTACCATGAGCACTGATATAAAGCCTGCGATTGAGAGTGAAATCTTGTCAGCCTTTATGGTGGCAAGTGTCTTCGGAGAGACCTCTCCGAAGATCAGTATGAGGAATGTAAGTATTCCGGTTGCGACACCTGCTCCGACGCTGCCAAACAGCTTGATGGCAAGCGAGGTGGTGAGCGATGATGCTGAAAGATTAACGATGTTGTTGCCGATAAGGATGGCTGAGAGCATCTTTGGAGAGTTCTCAGTCACCTTGAGCACCTTTTTGGCTTTTGTGTTGCCAGCCTCAGCCAGGGTTCTCATACGTATTTTGTTTACGGTAGTAAGAGCGGTCTCCGAAGATGAAAAAAATGCGGAGAGTGCTAATAGTATTAATAAGAATATAATCTGCGATATGTCGTCAGCGTCCAAATATTTTACCTCGTGATATGAATTAATAAAAGTGTTTATTTATCGTCTGTGCTGTAGTTAGGAGCCTCTTTTGTGATATGGATATCATGAGGGTGGCTCTCCTTGAGAGAAGCAGCAGTAATCTTGACAAACTGTCCGTTCTCCTTAAGCTCTTCGATTGTCTTGCAACCGCAGTAGCCCATTCCTGAGCGGATACCACCAACAAGCTGGAATACCGTATCCTCAAGAGTTCCCTTGTAAGCTACACGACCCTCAACTCCTTCAGGAACGAGCTTCTTAGCGCCCTCCTGGAAGTAACGGTCCTTGCTTCCGTTTTCCATAGCAGCGATAGAACCCATGCCACGATATACCTTGTATTTTCTTCCCTGATAAAGCTCGAAGGTTCCCGGAGCCTCATCACAGCCTGCGAACATTGAGCCCATCATACATACGTTGGCACCGGCTGCGAGAGCCTTTGTCATATCACCTGAGTACTTGATACCACCATCTGCGATAACAGGAACTCCATACTCCTTAGCAACCTTGTAACAGTCCATGATAGCTGTAATCTGTGGTACACCGATACCGGCAACGACACGTGTGGTACAGATAGAACCAGGTCCGATACCAACCTTTACTGCATCTGCACCGGCCTCGATAAGAGCCTTGGCAGCAGCACCTGTTGCGATATTTCCGGCGATTATCTGAAGATCCGGATAAGCAGCCTTGATCTTCTTAACAGCCTCAAGTATATTCTTTGAATGTCCGTGAGCTGAGTCAACAACGATGACATCAACATGAGACTTAACAAGAGCATCAACACGCTCCATCATGTTGCCTGTGATACCTACTCCGGCACCGCAGAGGAGACGGCCCTGATCATCCTTTGCTGAAAGAGGATACTTAATCTGCTTCTCGATATCCTTTATAGTGATAAGTCCCTTGAGGTTGTAGTCCTTGTCTACGATAGGGAGCTTTTCCTTTCTTGCCTTTGCAAGAATCTTCTTTGCTTCATCGAGAGTGATGCCCTCAGGAGCTGTAATGAGATTCTCAGAAGTCATAGACTCTGAAATCTTCTTTGTGAAGTCTGTCTCAAATTTCAGATCACGGTTTGTGATGATGCCGACAAGCTTGCCGTCCTTTGTGATTGGCACACCTGATATCTTGAACTTGGCCATAAGGTTGTCTGCATCCTGTAATGTATGGTCTGGAGAAAGATAGAACGGATCGGTAATAACGCCGTTTTCTGAACGCTTTACCTTATCGACTTCGTCTGCCTGTGCCTCAATAGACATATTTTTGTGGATGATTCCGATACCACCCTGTCTGGCCATTGCGATAGCCATTTTTGATTCTGTGACTGTATCCATTGCAGCACTCATCATAGGAATGTTAAGGACAATCTTCTTAGTAAGATGTGTCTGAAGCTCAATCATATTTGGTGTTACCTCAGAATATTGTGGAACTAAGAGAACGTCATCAAATGTAATTCCTTCGCCGATAATAGTACCCATTTTTAAATTCCTCTCTTTCTTATGTTATTATACTGGTATACTTTATATACTAATGTAATTTGTATGATGATAGCAAATTAAAGAGTGGGTGTCAAGCAGTTATAAGCCCGATATGAAATTATTATATTATTTATTAGTAAAACTAATGTAAGTCTTTTGCAAATAAAGTAAAAATTATGTTATATTTTATATTAAGTGGCTTTAAGGCAATGTTTGCATGTCACACTAAGGCGTGGATAGTAACGATTTTTGAGCCACAATAAACTAAACCGGGGAGAAAAATATGGAATTTCGACCATGCATCGACATTCATAATGGAAAAGTAAAGCAGATTGTCGGTGGTTCATTAAAAGACAGGGGCGATTTTGCCAGTGAGAACTTCGTTTCAGAGCAGGACAGCCGGTTTTATGCAGATATGTATAGGAAATCGGGCATAAAGGGCGGTCATATCATTCTGCTCAATTCTGTGGACAGCGAGTATTATGAGGATACAAAGGAGCAGGCTGTTATGGCGCTTGAAGCGTATCCGCAGGGCTTACAGGTAGGTGGCGGTATCACCGCAGACAATGCGATGGAGTTTATAGATGCCGGTGCAGCAGCAGTTATAGTGACATCCTACGTATTTAAAGACGGCAGGATAAACTATGCAAATCTAAACAGGCTTAAAGATACTGTGGGCAGTGACAGGCTGGTGCTTGATCTGTCATGTCGCAAAAAGGATGGACAGTATTATATAGTAACTGACCGCTGGCAAAACTTCACGGATGAGGCAGTGACCACAGAGCTTTTGGATAAGCTATCCTCATATTGCTGCGAGTTTCTGGTACATGCAGTGGATGTTGAGGGCAGGGTGAACGGCATTGAAAAGGAGCTTGTCGCCATGCTTGGCAGCTGGGGAAGAATACCGGTCACATATGCAGGTGGTGTGTCATCCTTTGACGATTTAAAATGCATCAGGCAGCTTGGACAGAACCATCTGAATGTGACAATAGGCAGTGCTCTTGATTTGTTTGGCGGTGAGATGGAGTACGATAAGGTCATAGCTTTTTGCAATAATAAGGAGATTTAAAATGGCAAAATACAGTAAGAATGATATTATCCGCATAGTGGATGAGGAGGATATTGAGTTTATCCGTTTACAGTTTACGGATATCTTTGGAACATTAAAAAATGTGGCAATTACAGCCAGCCAGCTTGAGAAGGCACTCGACAACAAGTGTATGTTCGACGGCTCGTCAATAGAGGGCTTTGTGAGGATTGAGGAGTCAGATATGTATCTGCACCCGGATCTTGACACTTTTATGATTTTTCCATGGAGACCACAGCAGGGCAAGGTCGCACGAATCATCTGTGATGTCTATATGGCGGATGGTACACCGTTTGAGGGAGACCCGCGCTATATACTAAAGAAACAGATTGAAAAGGCAAAGCAGATGGGCTATATATTTAATGTAGGTCCGGAGTGTGAGTTTTTCCTTTTCCACCTGGACGAGAACGGACAGCCTACCACCATCTCGCATGAGAGAGCAGGGTACTTTGACTTGGGACCAAATGATTTGGGAGAAAACGCAAGAAGAGACATGGTTTTAACTCTTGAGGATATGGATTTTGAGATAGAGGCATCACATCATGAGGTGGCACCTGCACAGCATGAGATTGATTTCAAGTATGAGGAGGCACTTCATACCGCCGACAATATCATGACCTTTAAGCTTGCTATAAAGACAATCGCAAAGCGGCACGGACTTTTTGCCAGCTTCATGCCAAAGCCAAAGCATGGTGTGAGCGGCTCGGGAATGCATATCAATATGTCACTTTCAAAGGATGGTGTCAATATATTTGACAATAAGGAGGATAAGCTTGGACTCAGCGAGGAGGCATACTACTTCATAGGCGGTATCATGAAGCATATGAAGGGCATGACAGTCATCACCAATCCGATTGTCAATTCATATAAGCGCTTTGTGCCGGGCTATGAGGCGCCGATTTATATCACCTGGTCAGCTACAAACAGAAGTCCGCTTATCAGAATCCCTGCATCAAGAGGTGAGGGAAGGAGAGTGGAGCTTAGAAACCCTGATCCTTCAGCAAATCCGTATCTGGTTCTGGCACTGTGCCTGGCAGCAGGACTTGACGGCATAAAGAACAAGATACAGCCGGATGCAGAGCTTCGTGAGAATGTATTTGAGCTCACAGAAAAGGATAAAAAGAGACTCGGAATTGAATCACTTCCTGCGGATTTACATGAGGCGGTTGAGTGCCTTAAGTCAGATGATTTTATCCGCGAGGTACTCGGAGAGCATATCTACAACAAGTATATAGAGGCAAAAGAGGCAGAGTGGAACGATTACAGAGCTGCGGTTACCCAATGGGAAATAGATGAATATCTGTACAAGTTTTAAAGGATGTAACGAACCGTGAATAATATTGTTATAGCATTTCCTAAAAAGGAAGTAGCCAATTCAATCAAAAAAATATTAGCGCAGAGCGGTTATACAGTCACGGCGGTTGCAAATACAGGAGCTTCAGCACTTTCGAGCATGAACGGACTGAATATGGGAATCATCATATGCGGATACAGATTTTCAGACATGATGTACAGTGAGATATACGAGTATATGCCTAAGGAGTTTCAGATGCTTCTCATAGCGTCGGCAGCGGGTATCATGGAAAAAAATGTGGATAATCTGATGTCATTATCCATGCCACTAAAAGTGCATGAGCTTTTGCAGACTGTTGAGATGATGGATTACACGATAACGCGCCGCAGGAAAAAGCTCAGGCAAAGGCCTAAGGTACGTTCAAAGGAGGATCAGGAGATGCTAAGCAGTGCAAAGGCTGTACTGATGGAACGAAATGGATTCTCAGAGGAGGAAGCACACCGGTATATCCAGAAGCGAAGCATGGATAACGGCACCGGTCTTGTGGAAACAGCACAGATGATACTAAGCCTTATGACTGATGTGTAGTGTACGCTTTATGAAGCCAGACAGAAGAGCGTATGATAGTAGCTGCAAAGGCTTGAACAGTTACTATAAAAAATAATGATAAAAAAATATATTTACACTTGCATGGTAAAGTGATAAATTAGACTTATTGTAAAGTAACAAAGGAGAGATAAACATGTTTCAGATTAATGATAACTTTCAGAAATTACCGGGAAGCTACCTTTTCAGCACAATAGCTAAAAAGGTTGCAGCTTATCAGGAGGCAAATCCGGATAAAGAGATAATAAGGCTTGGAATCGGCGATGTAACACAGCCGCTTGCACCTGCTATCATCGATGCACTGCACAAGGCAGTTGATGAGATGGGAAATGCAGCTACATTCCACGGATACGCACCTGACCTCGGATATGAGTTCCTCAGAAAAGCAATTTCAGACAACGACTACAAGGCAAGAGGATGCGATATCTCAGCAGATGAGATTTTTGTTTCAGACGGAGCAAAGAGTGATTCAGCCAACATCCAGGAGCTTTTCTCAGCAAACAGCCGTATCGCTGTTACAGACCCTGTTTATCCTGTATATGTTGATTCCAATGTCATGGCAGGAAGAACAGGCACATATGATGCTCAGAAAGAGACCTGGAGCAATGTGATCTATATGCCGTCAACAGCAGATAACGGTTTTGTTCCGGAGCTTCCAAAGGAAGTACCGGATATGATTTATCTGTGTCTGCCAAACAACCCAACAGGAACAACTCTCAAAAAGGAGCAGTTACAGGTATGGGTTGATTATGCAAACAAGAATGGTTCAGTTATCATCTTTGATGCAGCCTACGAGGCATATATCAGCGAAGCTGATGTGCCACACTCAATCTATGAGTGTAACGGTGCAAAGACATGTGCCATCGAGCTTAGAAGCTTCTCAAAGAATGCAGGCTTTACAGGTGTGCGTCTTGGCTTTACAGTAGTACCTAAGGAGCTTAAGTGTGGTGATGTATCACTTCATGCTATGTGGGCACGCCGTCACGGAACCAAGTTCAACGGTGCACCATACATCGTGCAGAGAGCAGGCGAGGCAGTTTACTCAGATGCCGGAAAAGCACAGCTTAAGGATCAGGTAGCATACTACATGAACAATGCAAAGACGATAAAGACAGGTCTTGCAGAGGCTGGCTTTACAGTATACGGCGGAGTAAATGCACCATACATCTGGCTCAAGACACCGGATCACATGACATCATGGGAGTTCTTCGATTATCTGCTTGAGAATGCCAACGTGGTAGGTACACCTGGCTCAGGCTTTGGACCAAGCGGAGAGGGCTACTTCAGATTGACTGCTTTCGGAAACTATGAGAACACAGTAAAGGCACTTGAGAGAATCAAGGCACTGTAAAAATAAATCAGGTCAAATAAAAATACCGTCAGGGAGATGTTCCCTGACGGTATTTTTTGTCTTGTGCGCCTAGCGGCGCACGTTTCTAACGGGTTAAAGTCCCGAATCCGCCCGGTA
>OIEH01000705.1_pt1 | contig 16730 bp, 24 predicted proteins | sample 1604811 | NCBI WGS metagenome assembly OIEH01 (sample SAMN01760945, study PRJEB22395) | human gut metagenome | reverse complement strand
ATTATTTGTGATAAAAAAAGTTAAAACATTATTTAAAATAAATAATGTTCTTTTACTAAACGTACAACTTCTTTTGCTTCTGCAGCTTGACTTGAAGGTACTTTAAATGATAATGGTTCACTGTAAGCTGCTCCGTCCACATTAACAACAGTATTGTTTGTCACTCCGATTTTAATATCTACATCAAAGTCTAAGGTTCCTGCAGTTTCAAAAGAAATGGTTTTGATTGTGTCTTTTGGGAAAAATTTGACTTCTACTTTTTTACCGCTTAATCCCTGAACGTCTACTTCGTAGATTCCATAGTTGGTTAAAATTATTTGGTCTCTTATGAATTGGTATGACTGAATTACTTCTTCATCATCAAAAAAGAATTCTGATACATAGTCTTTGTCCATCTCTTCACTTACATCACCATGTCCGATTACTTTATCTAAAAATGCCATAGTTTTCACCTATATATTAATATTTTAATGTTTTACTATTTAATTTTAGATGATGTGGAAATCTTTTTTTATAATGAATTTCTAATATGTGTATATATAACACTTGTTTTTAACACAACCTTTATAAATATAGAAAAACAAATTTATTCCTAATATTCATATTAACCTAAGGTTATTTTAACTATGGTTTTTGTTTTAATATGCGCAAATCATTTTAATTCAATTTTTGAATATTATATCCTAATTTAATAGTTATTATTATAATTATGAGGAGGATATCTTTGAGTAGAGGAAAAAGACCAAAATGGATGATTGAAATAGCTATTGAACGTATGAATATTCTTTTTGAGCGTGCTGAGATGGAATTCGAAAGGCACCCGGAAAGAAGTAACCGTTATGTTGTATTAGCTAAGAAGTTATCTACCAAGTACAATACCAAAATTCCCGATAAATGGGCAAGAAGGTATTGTAAAAGGTGTAATAAGTTTCTCTACCCTGGTCACAACGCTACAGTCCGGCTGGTTAACGAAGAAGTTAACATTTTATGTGGCGAGTGTGGGCATGTTATGAAAATTCCTTATCATAAGGAGAAAAAAAATAAAAGGAGAGCTAGATATGAGTCAATCAAAAAAAGAAATGATGAATAGAGCTCTTTCCGCTATGACAATGAATATTGGTAAGGCTGGTGTTAATGACAATGTCATTGAAGAAATCAAACGCCAACTTAAAGCTAATGAAATTGTTAAACTTAAATTTGCAAAAAATATCGCTAAAAATAAAGATGATTATATAGCTGACATTGTCCAGAAAACCAGATCTAAACTTATAGATGTTAGAGGAAATGTCGCTGTCATTTATAAAAAAAAGCCTTAGAAAACATTGCTTAAATTTAGAGTTACAGGCCCTATTTTTATTAGGTCTTAAATTTACAGTTGATTATGAGGACAATTATTTAAAATTAAATATTGGAGAATTAATATGACTACTGTATTTGATGTACCTGCAGATTTATTAATTAAAAAAGTCGCAGAAGAATTTAAAAACAATGATAAAATCAATTCCCCTGCATGGTCCAATTTTGTAAAAACCGGTGTTCACAAAGAAAGAAAACCTGAAGATGTCGACTGGTGGTATACCAGATGTGCATCTATCATCAGAAGAGTGTACATGGACGGACCTGTAGGAGTTATGAGCTTAAGAACTTTCTACGGTGGTAAAAAAGACCGTGGAGTAACTCCTGAAGTATTCAGAAAAGGTAGTGGAGCTATCGTAAGAAACGCGCTACACCAATTAGAAGATGCAGGATATGTTGAAAAAGTTGTAGGTGGAAGAGTTGTTACTCCAGCAGGAAGATCATTCTTAGATAAAATTTCTGCTGAAATCATTAAGGATATTCCTAATCTTGCAAAATATTAATTAAATTATTCGGAGAGTTTGATATGAGTGATCTTGATGAAATTCGCCGCAAAAGAATGGCGGAATTAGAAGCCAGACAAGCTGCTGCACAAGGTCAAATGCAACAACAAGCACAACAACAAATGCAACAGCAAGAAGCACAAAGACAATTTGAGGAGCAAAAGAAAGCTTTAATAGCTCAAATTTTGACTACTGAAGCACGTTCCAGATTAGCTAACCTTAAATTGACTAAGCCAGAGCTTGTTAATCAAATTGAAATTCAGTTAATTCAATCTGCTCAGGCCGGCAGTTTAAGAGGTAAAGTAACTGATGAACAGTTAAAAGTACTCTTGAGACAAATAGCTGGTCAGAAAAGAGAAATTAAAATTACAAGGAAATAATATTAATGAAAGCTTGTGTATTATACAGTGGAGGAAAAGACAGTTCTTTTATGGGTGTTATGCTTAAAAGACTTGGTCTTGATGTTGAATTGTGCACTGCCAATTTCGGTGTTTACGATTCTTATATTCCAGCAAGCCTTTCAGCCAAATCTCTTGGGTTTAATCATAGGGTTCTTGATTTGGATTTTGAACTTTTAGACAAAACCTGTGACATGATTATGGAAGACGGATTTCCCAATGACGGAATAAAATTCCTTCATGAAAGTGTTGTTGAAGAGATTTCTGAAATGTATGATATTATAGCCGATGGAACTAGAAGGGATGATAGAACTCCTAAACTTAATATAAATCAAATTAAAAGTCTTGAAGATAGAAAAGATGTTCAGTATATTAATTTGGATAGTTTTGGTCACAAGACAATTAAATTAATCACATCTAATTTATTTGAAATATCTCATGAAAAAAGCAATAAGGATAACAGCTCTGATTATGAGGTTGAAATAAGGACTTTAATTGATGAAAAAGGAGGAAATTCATTGGATATTTTCCCTGAGCATTATCAAACTCGTGTTACTGGGTATAAAAAATAATTATTATTATAAGGTGAGAAAATGAGTAGAAATAAACCATTAGCTAAAAAATTGAGAATGGCAAAAGCAAATAAACAAAACAGAAGAATTCCAATCTGGGCTTATGCTAAGACTAACCGTAAACTTAGATACAGACCTAAACCTAGACATTGGAGAAGAAACAGTCTTAAATTATAAGGGGGATTTTTCATGGAAAGAGTTTATACAATTCCACTTAGAAACGCAAAAAAAGTCAAAAGGACTATTAGAGCTCCTAGAGCTATCAGAGAAGTACAAAACTTCTTATTCAAACACATGAAAGCTGAAGAAGTAAAGCTCGATGAATCTATTAATCATGAAATTTGGGCAAGAGGTATCCAAAAAATACCTTCTAAAATTACTGTAAAAGCAGTTAAAGATGATGATGGCGTAGTAGAAGCTACTTTAGCAGAATAGCTATATAATACTACTTCAATACTACGTGAGGTAACAATATGTTAAGAAGAATAAACATTGTAGATAATCCTAATATAGGAGTATTTATTTTAGCAACTGATGATTTAGCTGTTGTTCCTTACAATCTTCTTGACGAAAAGGTTAAGCTGATTGAAGAAACACTAGAAGTTGATGCTGTAAAATCTTCTATTTCCGGATGTAACCTTATTGGATCTTTAGCTGTAGCTAATTCAAACGGTATTGTTGTTTCCCCACATGTATTAGATAGAGAAGTTAAACAGTTTGAAGAATTAGGTTTAAATGTAGCTACAATTCCCGGAAATTATACTGCAGTAGGTAATATTGTTGCAGCTAATGATACTGGTGCTATTGTAAGTCCGTTTTTATCTGATGAGGCAGTTAAAGTCATTGAAGATACTTTAGATGTAAATGTTGAATCAACTTCCATGGTCGGAAGCGATATTATCGGTTCACTGATTACAGTTACCAACAAAGGATTTTTAATGGATAAAAATGCTACTGAAACTGAAGTAGACTTTGCTCGTGATGTATTTGGTGTTGAAGGAGATATTGGTACTGTAGGTAGAGGTATTTCTTTAGTTGGGGCATGCTCTCTTGCAAATTCAAGTGGAGCTATTGTAGCTAAAGAAAGTACAGGTCCTGAAATGGCTAGAGTTGAAGAAGCATTAGGCTTTTTAGACGATTTATAAATAATATCCTGAGGAGTTAATATGATAACAAAAATTTACAGAGTTAAAGGTACTTTTGTAATGGGCGATTCATATCATAAATTTACTAAAGAATACAAAGCTACCAATGTAGCTGATTTAGAAGAAAAAATTTATGAACGTTTTGGAAGTAAACATGGTTTAAACAGAAACCAAATTTCTATTAAAGATATTGCTGAAATCGCACCTGAAGATGTTGTAGACCCAATTTTAAAAGAAATTTTATAAGGGTGTTACTATGAAAGATCAGCAAAAATTTAATCAATTACTTAATGAAATAAATGTATACAAACAGCAAGGAGACTTAATTCAGCAACAAATTGAATTAGTCAGAGCTTCCATTGCTGAAGTTGATGCATTAACCAACACTTTAGATGATTTGGAAGGTAAAGATTCTGTTGAAGCTTTCGTACCTGTAGGTGCTGGTTCTTTCATTAAAGGTGAACTTAAAAACACCGATGAAGTTATTGTAAGTATTGGTTCTGGAATAGCTGTTAAAAAAGATGTTGACGGAGCAAGAGAAACTATTGCAAGACAGAAAAAAGATCTGGAAGACAGTTTAGATAAAATGTTAGCTAATATGCAACAGGTGTCTGACATTATCGGATCTTTATCTGCTCAGGCAGAACAGTTAGCTGCTGTTGCTCAAGGAAACATGTCAGCTACCGGATTAAACTAGATATAACTTCCTTTTTTTACTTTTTTTATTTAATTTATTTTTCCATATTTTGCTTATTTTTTAAATATTATAAAAAACATATTATTTTCTAATTAAACCATAAGGTTGTGTAAAATTTGTTTGAATCTTTGAAAAAGAAGTTTTCACGAACTAGTGATAAATTAGAAGAAGAGCTTATTGAAGAAGCACAGGAAGAAAACAATCTTGAAGAGGAATCCGGTAAAAAATTCTCCTTTTTTTCATTTGGCAGGAAAGATAAAAAAGAAGAAGAGGATTCTAAAAGTGATGTAGCGGAAATTCCTCAGGAAGTTGAAAGTATTCAAGAAACTGACACTTCAGATGATGAAACCTCTGATGATAAAGATGAAAAATCTGGTTTCTGGAGTTTTGGTAAAAAATCCAGTGATAATAAGGAAGAGCCTCAGGAGGAAGAAGAATCAGCTGAAGAGATTCAAGAGGAAGAAGAACCTAAAAAATCTCATTTCTGGAGCAGAAATAAAGATAATGATTCTTCTGAAGAAAATGATGAAGATGAAGAATCAAGCGGAATGTTTTCATTTATTACTGCCAAAACCATTTCAGAAAAACACCTTGAAGATATTTTATGGGAACTTGAAATGGGTCTTTTGGAAGGGGACGTGGCTATGGAAGTAGCTAGTGCAGTAGTGGATTCTGTTAAAGATGATCTGGTTGGCCGTAAAATCAAAAGAAGCAATGACATTACTGAATATACCTACAATGCACTAAGAAATGCTGTAGCTGAAATTATTGATATTCCGGGCAAGTCAATGACTGAAATGATTGAAGCCAAAAAAGCACAGGGCGAACCTCTTGTTGTAATGTTTGTCGGTATTAACGGAACAGGTAAAACAACAACCATCGGTAAATTAGCTAATTACTATCTTAAAAAAGGTTATACTCCTGTAATAGCTGCTGCAGATACTTTCAGAGCAGGTGCTATTGAACAGGTTAATTACCATGCAGACAAGGTTGGAGTTAAGCTTATCAAACACCAGAAGGGTTCAGATCCTGCAGCTGTTGCATTTGATGCAGTTGAACATGCAAAAGCTCAAGGTAAAGAGCTGGTTTTAATTGATACTGCAGGTAGGATGCAGACCAACACCAATCTTATGGATGAAATGAAAAAGATTAAGAGAGTTGCAAAACCTGATTTGGTTGTCTTTGTAGGGGATGCCCTAACAGGTAATGATGCAACCCAGCAGGCTTCCAAATTTAATGAAGCCATTGACCTTGACGGTGTTATTTTAACTAAAGCAGATGCTGACAGTAAAGGAGGAGCATCATTATCTATTGGTTATGTTATCAAAAAACCTATTCTCTTTTTGGGAATGGGTCAGGGATATGATGACATTAAGGAATATGATGCTGACTGGATGCTGAATCAGCTCTTTTCTGAAAGCGGAGAAGAGGTAAACATTAATGAAGCTTAAAAAAATAACATTAATTTTAATTATTATTTTGGCAGTGTTGGTTTTGATAGCTGGTGCAGCCACATTCACCAGCAACAATTCAATAATAGAAACACCTAAGGGAAATGCTTCTGTTGTTGTAACGGGTGATGTGATGTTTGCACGTAATATGGCTGGAGTATTAAGTTTGGATGAAAGTCCTTTCAGACATGTGGAAAATGTAACTGGAAGTGCGGATTTGCTGTTGATTAACTTTGAAAATGCTGCAACAACTTCGGGGTGTGCTGTAAAAGGTGATGTTCCGCTTAAATGCGATCCTTCCTATGTTCCATTAGCTAAAGCCAACAACAATACCGTTGCAGCACTGGCTAACAACCATTTATTTGATTACGGCACTGACGGTATGAAAGATACCTTAAAGTCTTTGGATGATGCAGGCATCACTCATATCGGTGCAGGAAATAATGAATCTCAGGCTCGCCAAACTGCAAGCAGCGATATAAACGGAAGAAATATTACTATAATCAATTATATGGATTCAAACAACTTTAAAGAATATAGTACTGATGTAATGCCTCAGGCTAACGGTTCTAATCCCGGTTATTCTGCATATGACAGTGATGTTGCAAAATGTCAAATTCAGGATGCAAAGGCAAATGGTTCAGATGTTGTAATTGTTTATTTCCACTTTGGAAATGAATACTCCCGTTCACCAAATCCTGATCAGGAAAAGATGGCTCATGAAGTAATAGATTATGGGGCAGATGCTGTTTTAGGTTCACATCCTCATGTAACACAGGGAATTGAAATGTATAAAGGCAAGCCTATATTCTACAGTCTGGGAAACTTCATATTTGACATGTCAAATTCAGCAACTCACATTGCATATATAGTCAAAATGGACTTTGTCAATGATACTGGGGAGTGTACAGTTTATCCTGTGATTATTTCAGGATACCTGCCTTACTTTATGGGGCCTGATGAGGGAACCAGTTTACTTAATTCATTGTCTCCTCAATGTGATGATTTGGAAATAACACCGGAAGGTACCGGTAAATTGTATTTTAATTTAACAGGTGATACCAATGAGTCATGATAATAAAAGCGAGTGGAATTCTTCTCTTGCGTTTTTAATGTCAATGATTGGGGCTGCTGTTGGATTAGGTAATATATGGCGTTTCAGCTATGTACTTTACTCCAATGGTGGAGGATCCTTTTTTATTCCTTATTTTGTAGCTATTGGGCTTCTGGGAATTCCCTTTCTTATTTTGGAATATGGTTTGGGGTTTAAATTCAAAACATCCTTTTCAAATCTGCTCCACAAGATAAGGCCAAGGTTTGAAGTAATAGGATGGGTTTTAGGTCTTCTGGCATTTGGTGTTGTAACATATTATATGGTTATTCTTGCATGGGATATAGTTTATCTTGGAGCAAGTCCGTTTCTGGCATGGGGGGCTGATCCTGCAGGATTTTTCTTAAATTATGTTGGTGGAGACTCTACAATTTCTGACTGGTCACATCTGATACTTCCGACAGTAGCGGGACTGGTTATTGTATGGATAATGATATGGTTTATTTCAAAAAAAGAGCTGAACTCAGGAATAGGCAAAGTATCCAAAGTGCTGATTCCATTATTGTTTGTTATAATGGCAGCTATTGTAATATTTTCCCTGACATTGCCTGGCCATAATTTGGGAATTGAAACACTGCTGACTCCTGACTGGTCAGTGCTTTTTGATGTAAACATATGGCTTGCTGCATTTTCACAGATTATATTTTCATTAAGTTTGGGAATGGCTATTGCACTTACATATGCAAGTTATTTACCTGAAGATTCAAAATTAATCAATAATGTGCTGATTGTAGTTAGTTCAAACTCAGGTTTTGAGATATTCACTGCATTTGGAGTCTTTTCCATACTGGGTTTCATGTCAGTAACATCAGGCGTTCCGATTGAAAGCCTAATCAGACAGGGTACAGGTCTTGTATTTATTGTATTTCCGACAATATTCAATACAATGGGTATAGCAGGTAAGATATTGGGGCCTTTGTTTTTCCTGGCTATATTATTTGCAGGAATAACTTCTGCTCTGGGATTTTTGGAGCCGTTACTTAATTCTGTATGTGATAAGTTTGGATTTACCCGTAAAAAATCAGCCAGTATATTGTGTGGTGTCGGATTTGTGATTTCAATGTTTTTCACATGCGGAATCTCCAGCTATCTTGTGGAAATAGTTGACGGATTTTTGAACCAGTTCGGAATATTGTTTTTAATCGCATTGCAGTGTATTATATTTGGATGGATTTTAGGAATTGATGATTTAATTGAAGTTGTAAACAAGGATTCTGTAATGCATGTTGGAAAACTATGGGTTGCAATCATTAAATATATACTGCCATGTGTAATTTTCATAGTTTGGACATTCGGAATTATTGATCTGATTAAAACAGGGGGATTTCTGGAACTGGCTGTTGATGTTGTTATTACACTCAGCATTTTAATAGCAAGTGTTATGCTGACAAAATTCGAAGATTATAAATAACTGTTAATGACAAATAGTAAGGTGTAATATGGTTTTTTTTAAATCATATTCTAATATATCAACAAAAAAATTTATTTTTTTGATTCGTTTAAAACCTTCTCACGTGTTTTAAAGGGGTTTTATACTCCTTAAAACACACTTTTAATAAAGTTTCTTTCTTTTGGAATAGGCTTTTTGTTTCTTTTTTTCCAGACTTTTATAATTCTGGGATTTGTAGGTGTTCTTTTGTCTGTTTGTAGTGGCATTGGGCATTACCGTTACCAAATTTATCGTGTTGTTGTCACAGGCAAAAACAACCTTGATTTCAGAGTATTTCTTAGTTTTCGGAGCCGGAAAAATAACTTCATACTGGTGATTTCCGCTAGGTTCATATCTTAAAGGCTCTTCATTCAATACTGTGTCTACAATATAGTCTCTTGAGATTCCGTTGTCATCAAGCCTCTGAATAAAATGGGTATTTTCAAAGCACCAGTTGATGGCGCTGAGGTTTCCGACAATATATTCGTCAAAAATGTCCATACTTTTAATTTCATATTTGGTTGCTTTTATAGCTTGTGTTTTTAATTTGTTTAGAATATTTTTAAAATAAGCTTATTTTGTTTAGTAGAATATAGGTAATTATATTAATTTCCTTTTATAAATTAATATTTATTGGATGTTTTTCATGGTTTCTAGAAAAATTTTGATTGCTTTGGGAGTATTTGCTGTTTTGGCTATTGGAATCGCTTCGGTAGCTGCTGTGCAAAATATTGAAGTTGACGGAATAAAGTTCACCATTCCTGACGGATATACAGAAGACATGTCCATGGCTAAAAATGGTGAAGTGGATGAAAACGGTTTTAAAACATTTGATCATACCTATTTTGACAGTAATTACAACATGTTAAGTGTAACTGTTTTTTATGATGGGAATAATGTAGATTTTAACAGTCTTAAAGGATCTGATGATGTTGAAAAAACCATAAAATGTCATAAGGGCTGGTTTGAATTTGATAAGGAAAGTGAACTGTACTTTTTCACATATGTTGATAATACTAAAGTTGTCATGATTACAGCTGAAGATGAGGGGCTGTTTGAAAAAGTTATTGTTTAGGTAAGGCGAATTTATTGTTTTTATAATTAATTGGAGGTTTGTTATGGTTTTTAGAAAAATTGATTTTGGGAATGATTGCTGTTTTAGCTATTGGGATCGGTTCAGTATGTGCTGTGCAGAATGTTGAAATTGACGGAATGAAGTTCTGCATTCCTGACGGGTATAAGAAGACACATCTTTAGCTACTGAAGGTGTAACAAATGAAGACGGCTTTAAAATATATAATCATACATATTTCGACAGTTCAAATAAGATGGTACATATATCTGTTTTCCATGGTAAGGATACTGATAAGTTAAGTTTGGATGATTTAAAAGAACATACTGATGTTAAAAAAACCATAAAAGGTTATGATGGTTTATTGGATCACGATAAGGATGCAGGATTATACTTTTTTACATATATTAAAAATGGAAAAGTCAGCATAGTAACTGTTGAAGATGAAAGTTTACTTGAGAAAGTTATTGTTTAAGTGAGAAAGGATTTTCTTGCTTATTATTTTATTTTTGTAGTTGTTTTTGTGAATTTAGCTATTTTTCGTTAAAAATTAATAATCAACTTAAATTTTTCTACTTTTTAGATTTTATTTAGAATTTATCGTATTATTAATTTACAAATGCTCTTTCTAAATATTTTTATTATATATTAAAAATAATATTAAAATAATAATTAATATTTTAAAGGGTTTAACAAATGCGAAAAAAAATTTTTAAAGAATTTGACATTGAGGTAAAACCATTTCTAAAGTGGGCTGGAGGCAAATCTAAATTGATTAATGATATTGAAGATAGATTTCCCGAAAATATTAAAGAAACAGGTAGGATTGAAAAATATTTTGAACCATTTATAGGTGGGGGAGCTTTATTTTTTTATTTAATGTCTAATTATGATGTTAAAGAATCTTTTATTTATGATATTAATTCAGAACTTATTGTTGTATATAAAACCATTCAAAATAATCCTAAACAATTAATTAATTTATTAAACGAAATTAAAGATGAGTTTATTCCAAAAGAACATGATGAAAGAAAAGAATTTTATTTAGATATCCGAAAATCATTTAATGAAAATTTGTTTAATTTTGATTTTGAAAATTATTCCTCTGACTTTATTGAAAGAGCAGCTCAAATAATCTTCATGAATAAAACTTGTTTTAATGGTTTATTTCGAGTAAATAAAAAAGGTGAATTTAATGTTCCTTTTGGTAAGTATAAAAATCCAAAAATATTTGATGCTGATAATTTAATGGCCGCATCTTTTGCATTAAAAAACACTAAAATTGTTCAAGGTTCTTTTTTAGAATCAGAAAAATTAATCGATGAAAATTCTTTAGTGTATTTAGATCCTCCCTATAGGCCATTATCTAAATCTTCTAGTTTTACAAGTTATTCAAAATTTGATTTTAATGATGATGACCAAATTGAATTAGCAGAGTATTATAAACGAATTTCTAAAATTGGTGCAAAAGCTATTTTAAGTAATTCTGACCCAAAAAACACGGATGAAAATGATAATTTCTTTGATGATTTATATTGTGATTTTACTATAGATAGGATTCAAGCACCACGTATGATCAGTTGTAATGGTAATGAAAGAAAACCTGTTAATGAGATTTTAGTAAGGAATTTTTAATTATCATTATTTTTATATACATCTTATTATCATACATTAATTATGGTTAATTATTTAAAGTTAGGTTATTCTTCAGAATTGGGATATGAAACGGCGTTTGATGAAACATTATTAGAAACAAACAGGACTCATAATTTTTATGTAGATTGGGGAAAAATATTTAGTAATTTGGATGTTTATCAAAATGAAATTAATATTTTAAATAGTTTAATTAATTCTTCGGATGTTGAAAGTGATTTTAGGAAGATTATTTTAGAATATCCGACTGTAATTTCATTGTTACCTTCTATATTGGCTATTCGTGAGAAAAATATTTCAGTTCTAGATGAATACGAAATGAAGTGTTTTAAACTTAGTTGTTCAAAAAGGTCTCCATCTAATGTTGATGAAATAGTTGATTTTTCTAAAAAAACAGGTTTATTAAATCTTTTTAATAATATATCTGATTTGAAATCGTATTTGGTGGGTGTTGAAGTAGGTTTAGATACTAATGCTCGAAAAAATAGGAGTGGTCATATTTTTGAAAAACTTGTAGGGGATTTGTTGAAAGAAAAAATAAAAAATTATCCTAATTTGACATTATATGCTGAAGAAACTTTGGATTTTGAAAGAACTAAACGTTTAGACTTTGTAATTCATAAAAATGGGGTGCCTAAATTTTTATTTGAATGTAATTTTTATTCAGACAGTGGAAGTAAACCGATAGAGGTTGCTAATGCATATATTGATTTGAACAAACAGATTAAAAAGCAAAATATGATATTTATTTGGGTTACTGATGGATTTGGTTGGAAAAAGATGTATAATGCATTACATAAAGCTTCAGCTAATATCGATTTTGTTTTAAATTATAATATGTTAAAGAATACTCTTGATAATCTTTTGAAAGATTAATGTAATTAGGTTTAGTTGAAGGATATTTGATTAATTAAAATTATTTTATTCTCTTTTTTATTCTTTTTTTTATTTTAATATTGTTGTTAGAAATGTTGTGAATATTTAAATACAAAGCAGCCAATATATTCAATTAATATTTTAATTCAGGTGTAAAAAACATGAAAGAAATAAAAGTAGTGGCAGCTATTATTCAAAAAGAAAACAAAATTTTAGCTACTAAAAGAGGATATGGCGAGTTTATAAACATGTGGGAGTTTCCGGGAGGAAAAATCGAATCAGGTGAAACCAAAGAGCAGGCCCTAGTTCGTGAAATTAAAGAAGAATTAAACATTGAAATTAGTGTTGATAAATTCGCCATAGATATTGAGTATCAGTATCCTAACTTTTATTTATTCATGTCCTGTTTTATGTGTTCAATTAAGGAAGGTTCAATCGAACTTTTAGAGCATAATGATGGTAAATGGATTACAAAAGAAGAATTAAACACTTTAAATTGGCTTCCGGCAGATATTGATGCAGTTAATTATCTAAAAGAAAACATGTGATTTTTATGGATAATCAGAATGATATTTTAGAGGGAGCTAAAACTGCTTTTATCAATGAAACTTATAATCCTGCAAATGATTTCAAACCTAAATTCCTTTCAAACAACTTTAATCATAAGGTTTTAAATTCCATTAAGGATGAACTGCAGAATTGCGATGAATTTTTCATAAGCTCTGCTTTTATTACTTTAGGTGGTTTGACTCCTCTTTTACAGGATTTTCTGGAACTTGAACAAAGAGGTATTAAAGGTAAGATTCTTACAACTGATTATCTTAATTTTACAGATCCTAAAGCTTTAAAAAAGCTTCAGTCTTTAGATAACATTGAAGTTAAGCTGTATGCTCAGGAAAAGAACGGTTTTCATACTAAAGGTTATGTTTTTAGAAAAGGCAATATCTACAAAGGTATTGTAGGCAGTTCTAATTTGACTTTAAACGCTTTAACTGTTAACAAGGAGTGGAATGTTGAATTTACCTCTTTACATGACGGTGAAGTGTTGAATAATTTATTATCTGAATTTAACAACTTGTGGGATGAAGCAAACAATCTGGAAGATGTTCTTCCGGCTTATGAAAAGTTATATGATTCTCAAAAGAACTTTACAAAGCTAAAAGAAAACTACAAAAAACTCAGCTCTGAGGATTTGGTTCCAAATTCTATGCAGGTTGGTTTTATGGAAAGTTTAAGGTCTTTAATTCAAAGTGGCGAATCAAAGGCACTTCTGGTATCCGCAACGGGTACTGGTAAAACTTATGCTTCTGCTTTTGCTGTTCAGGATTTCAATCCTAAAAAATTTCTTTTTGTAGTTCACAGAGAACAAATCGCCAAACAGGCTATTAATGCTTATAAAAATGTTTTTAAAAATACAAAAGATTTCGGATTGCTGACTGGTAATTCTAAAGACTATGATTCCAACTTTTTATTCTCAACAATTCAGACATTGTCTAAAGATGATGTTTATACCAAGTTTAAAAAAGATGAATTTGATTATATTGTGATTGATGAGGTCCATAAAGCAGGTGCTTATTCCTATCAAAAAATCATGGATTATTTTGAACCTGAATTCTGTTTGGGAATGACTGCTTCACCTGAGAGGCCTGACGGTATTGATATTTATGAACTCTTTGACCATAATCTGGCATGTGAAATCAGACTTAAAGATGCTTTAGAAGAGGATTTGTTATGTCCTTTTCATTATTTTGGAATATCTGATTTGGAAATTGATGGAGAAACTGTTGATGATTCAACAGAATTCAATCAGTTGGTTTCAGATGACAGGGTAAATTATTTACTTGAAAAATCAGCCTATTACGGATATTCTGGTGAGAGAATTAAAGCTTTGGTATTTTGCAGCAGGAAAAAGGAAGCAAATGAACTTTCAAAAGCTTTCAATAAAAGAGGCCATCCGGCAATTGTCTTAACAGGTGATGATTCACAGCAGACAAGGGAGGATGCAATTTACAGACTGACTAATGATGAGGCTAAAAACAAGTTGGAATACATTTTTACAGTTGATATTTTTAATGAAGGGGTAGATATTCCTGAAATTAATCAGGTTTTACTTGTAAGGCCAACACAGTCTCCAATTATATTTATTCAGCAATTGGGAAGAGGCCTTAGGAAATTTAAAAACAAAGACTATGTTGTTATACTGGATTTTATCGGAAATTATAAAAACAATTTCATGATTCCGATAGCTCTTTCAGGTGACAGATCCTATGATAAGGATAATATTCGCCGTTATCTGATGGAGGGTAATAAAGTAATTCCTGGAGCTTCTTCAATCAGTTTTGATGAAGTTTCTAAAAAGAGGATTTATAATTCTATAAACAACACTTCATTTTCAAGAATAGCTCTTTTTAAAGAAAAATACAATAATCTGAAGTTTAAATTAGGCAGAATTCCAATGCTTTTGGATTTCTATGAAAATGGAGAAATGGATCCTTTATTAATTTTAAATCATACTGCAATGGATTCGTATTATTCATTTTTAAAAAAGGCAGATAAAGATTATGATGAATATCTCTCAGAAGAGGAAATTTCATCTTTAAAATTCATATCCAAAAACTTAGCCAGTGGAAAAAGACCTCATGAGTTGCTGATTTTAAAATCTTTAATTTATAATGCTTATTTCTCAGTTGAATCAATTGAACAATTATTAAAAACAGAATATGATATTCAAAATGATGTAAAATCAATTGAAAGTGCAATCGATGTTTTAAATCTTGATTTCAGTAAAAAAGATAAAAAAGATTTTCCTGAATTATCTTTTATGAATGAATTTCAAATTTCAAATGAATTTAAAGAGTATCTGGCTCATGAAACTTACAGAAAACATATTTTGGATGTAATTAATTATGGATTGCTTAAATATAAAACAGAATATAATGCTCAAGTTGAAGGTGAAAATTTAACATTATATGCCAAGTATTCAAGAAGGGATGTTTGTAGACTGTTAAACTGGCCAAATGATGACAGTTCCACATTATATGGATATAGGGTAAAACACAATACCTGTCCGATTTTTGTAACTTATGATAAAAAAGAAGACATTTCAGATAGTACAAAGTATCTAGATGAGTTTGTAAATAGGGATGTTTTCAGCTGGATGACTAGAAGTAGGCTTAAATTAGATAGTAAAGAAGTAGTTGCTATTAAAAATTATCAGAAAACTAATTTAAAGATACATCTCTTCATTAAGAAAAGTGATGATGAAGGTAAGGATTTCTACTATATGGGTCAGGTCGAACCATTTGATTTTATTCAGACAACTATCAAAAGCAAAGACGGAGACCTGCCGATTGTCAATATTAAATATAATCTCCATATTCCAGTTAAAGATGAGCTGTATGACTATTTTGAGAACAAGATATAGGTGAATTAAGTGGATAAGAAAATTAATATATTAATTGTGGTTATGGTGCTTGTACTTTCATTGTCAATTGCTTATATGTTTTTATCAATTAATATGCAAGAAAATAAGAATCCTCCAGCAATTAACATAACAAACAATGAAACAAATAATGCTGAGACCATAGATCAAAGCCACTATGAAATTGATTATAGTAGCGACCCTATGGATGCTGATACTGAATGGTATTTGGATGAAAGACCTCATAAGCAGATGCATAGTATGGATGAAGTCCCCAGTGGTGAAAGGGAAGTTCATTATACAGAAGATGGCAGCGGATGGTATGAATATTATGATTAAGTGATAAAGGAAATTTATTCTCTATCACTTAATAATTCACCAGCTACTCCGATGCTTTCTTTCGGATAAGCTTGAACAAGTACTGTTATTGCTTCTATTGGCAATCCGTAACTCTCAGCTACTATTTCACTTACTTTTTTTACCATTTCTCTTTTATCTTCAACACTGATTGTGTCATTTCCGGCTATTGTTATTACAGGCATAATTTTTTCCTCCCTGTTTTTAAAATTTATTAATCAGATATAATAAACTATCTATTAAGTGATTATTATGCTTGGTGAAAATGAACTTGTTAAACTGTTTCCGGATTTTAAAGATTTGGTTCAGCCTTCAGGAATTGATTTGGCTTTAGATAAAATTTATATTCAGGAAAGTGAGGGGTCTTTGATTGACAATGAAAAAAACCTTCCTGAAATTAAAGAATTGGAAGGGCCTGTTTACACTTTAAAACCTCATACTGCTTATCTTGCTTCAATTGACAGGAAAATCAAAATTCCGAAGGGCTATTCAATGTTATATCTGCCAAGATCCACATTACTGAGGTCTTTTGTCTCAGTTCAGACAGCTGTTGGAGACCCTGGTTTTTTCGGAACTTTAATGTTTATGATTTATAATCACGGAGATTATGAATACAAAATCAAAAAAGGGGACAGAATAGCTCAGGGAGTTGTTTTTGAAGTTGAAGGCTCCGGGCAATACAGCGGATC
>OIEH01000700.1_pt1 | contig 16811 bp, 12 predicted proteins | sample 1604811 | NCBI WGS metagenome assembly OIEH01 (sample SAMN01760945, study PRJEB22395) | human gut metagenome | reverse complement strand
GCTTTCCACCAACCGTTAATGTCAATCATGAAAGTGGTGAAATAGTGATTACCACTGAAGATGGTTCAGCAACCATTTCATTCAATGAATTAAAAGGTGATACGGGCGTTAAAGGAGATACAGGCTCCAAAGGCGATACTGGAGAAACTGGAGCTAAGGGAGATACAGGTAAGGCATTCACATTTGATGATTTCACACCAGAACAGTTAGCAGGTTTAACTGGTGCTAAAGGTGATACTGGAGATGTAGGGGCAACTGGTGAGAAAGGAGACACAGGCTCCAAAGGGGATACCGGTAAAGCTTTTGAATTTTCAGACTTTACACCAGAACAACTTGCAGGTCTTAAAGGAGAAAAGGGCGATACTGGAGATACAGGCAAAACCGGAAGTAAAGGAGATACTGGTGCTAAAGGTGACACGGGCGCTACGGGCAGTAAAGGAGATACTGGAGATAGAGGACCTAAAGGAGATACTGGTATTGGCAGTGATGAGGAAGCAGGATGGAAACTGCCAGTTGATAAAATACAAACCACAACAACATTGCCAACTGGTGTTAGTGCAGGTTATCGTATAGCTATTGTTTCTGCATCTGTCATGATCATTAAAGAATACAACGGGAGTTCCTGGGACAGTGAAAGTCTTGATCCATACAGTGTAATTCCTTTAAAACATTCTGGAGGAATACAGATGTATCTGGCAAAATCAACGGGGCCAGTATATATGGGTGTTGATTATGGTGTCTTTGGAAAATTTAGGTTCATGACACAGACAGCATATGATGCTTTAAGTAGCTATGATGAGGATACAATTTATTTTGTAAGAAGTTCATAAATTATTAATAAGTGATTGTAATGAAATTATCTGATGAAATGTTAACAGAAATTAGTTACGTGAATATCTCTAAATATAGAGCCAAAGTAATGAAAACTTTGGATGGAGAAGTAAAAATACCAACTGTCATTGCTAAAGATTCAGGGATTAGAACTAATCATGTTTCAAAAGTTTTAGCTGAGTTAAAAGCACATGAACTCATTGAATGTATCAATCCAGAAGCTAGAAAAGGTAGATTGTATAGGCAGACGGAAAAAGGTGAAGAAGTAAGTGAAAACATAGATTTAGATTAAATTAATAATTTTTTTCAACTTTTTTTATTCACAATTTATAAGCACAACAAATATTAAATACATTGAACTAAATTTTATATAATTTATCGATATTGGTGATATGATGGGTATTTGTCCAAATTGTGGCAGTTGGGTTGATGAAGGAGATATCTGTGGTTTTTGTGGAGGTAGTGGCAGTTATACTCCCGATAATGATAATGATAACTCATTAGATGTAAGAATTGGTGCAACACAGAAAATACGACACGCCAGAAGGATATTTTATGAAGCTACACGTAATAAAAATATAGATTTGCAAAAAGCAATCAACCTACTTAATGAAACTATTAAAGAAATAGACGAATGTCTTGAAGAGGATAATGTATCCGAATATTTCAGTTTACGGGATTTAAGAAGAGATAGTATTGAGTTAAAAAGAGAAATTGAAAATAAATTAACAGAGATTACTCATGACAAAGAATATGATAGAATCATAAGAAGAAAAGGTAAAGATAAATTAATTCCAATTAAAAAATTTTATAAGGATTTTAATACTGAAAATTTAGTTTTTAAATTAGTAAAAGAATCTAATATGATTAAAGTATATTTTGAAGAGAGATATATTGGAGAAGTTTATGCTACTCTTGGAAGAGACTGGGACGAATTGTTTTCAACAGTTAAAGATCTTCAACATCTTCCAAAAATATCATATGCAGAATATTTCTGCAAATATCCTGGAAGATATAATTATCCTATTAAAGGTGGCAGCGGAATTACAATAGCTGAGCTAATAGAGGCGGATTCAACAATAGAACAAGAAGAAACAAATGATGAGGAAGTGGATGTTAATGTCAATGAAGAAAATCCGGATGATTTTCAGTATTGGTATGATATAGCAGTTGCTTTAGTTCATCTAAGAAAATATGACAAAGCTATTGAATGTATTGACAAATCAATAAAATTAAATCCTGACTTACATCTTCTTTGGTATACTAAAGGAAAAATACTAACTGAGATAAATAGATATGAAGAATCAATCAAATATTTGGATAAAGCATTTGAATTGAATCCGGCATATACCTTACCTTTAAATACAAAAGGAATTGCATTAAGTCATTTAAAACAATTTGATAAAGCAAAAGCATGTTTTGAAGAGGCAATATTATTAAATCCTAAAGATGATTATGCTTTAAAATTAATGGGCAATTTATATTTAATAGGTTTGAAAGATTATCCTAATGCCATTAAATACTTTAAAAAAGCTATTAAATTAGATTCAAAAGATTCAATGCTATGGAATAATTTAGCTGACGCTTATTTGAATACAAAAGAATTTGAAAAAGGGTTAGAATGTTGCCATAAAGCAATTTATTTTAATCCAGAAAATTTCCGTGCATTCATTACCCCAGGCGAAATATACTATGAATTGGAACAATATGACAAAGCTATGTATTACGCTGATGAAGCAAAAAAAATAAACCCAACTGATTCTGACTTATTAAATCTTATTAAGAAAGTTAAAGAAGCACAATCTGCAGCGAGAACATCTTCAATCAACAAAATTCTTAGATATTAGGTGGTAATGTGAAAGAGCTAGAGTATGTTAAAAAATCCCAATATCGAAAAAAAGTAATGAAGTCATTAGATGGAGAAGTGAAGATTCCATCTGAAATAGCTAACGATGCCGAGATATATCAAAATCATATATCTAATATTCTTAGACAATTAAAAGAACATGAATTAGTTGAATGCATTAATCCTGAAGTTCGAAAAGGCAGATTGTATAGGTTAACTGATAAAGGTGATGATTTAGTTAAAAATTTAAAATAAAGCTATTTTTTATAAATAGCTATTTAGTATTTAAAATATCTTCTTTTAGTTTATTAAATTCTTTATCTGGTATAACTGGTTTACCTTCAAGTTTAACAGGTTTATCTACATTAGCATATACCATTCCATTAGAACGTTTAAGCATTTGAGGTTTATCAAGTTCATAAACCCTTAAAATCCATATTTTTGCTTCTTTTCTTCCAAGGAACTCTTTAACATGGTTCCGAGTCCAAATATGAAACTTATTAAATGCACCAATTCTTGATGAAGATTTTTCAATAATTTCTTCAACTGCGGCATAATATTTTACTTCATATATTCTATTTTCACCATTTGGCAAGAGATTGTCTTTTACAAATTCTTTATCACTAAAAGAATCTAGAATATCTTCTTTGTTAGCATAGCTAACTGTAGGATATAGTAAAAACTCATTTAATGTTGTTCTATATTTCTTATCAATATTGTTTGTTTTCCTTGACCTAATGCTTCAAGGGTGGCATTCCATTCGTTTAAACATTTTGTAATTTCAGACATGAAAATCACCTTTAATATTATTTTAACTCTATTATTTATTATAACTTAAAATAGATATAATATTAGGAGTTCAGTTTTATCATGTGTTGATAAAATTTAATAATATTAAGTTATTAATAAATTATTAATAAGGGTGAATTACATTGAAATATAGTGCAGGTTTAGCAAGCACTTCATTTTGGTTTATTGAATCAAAAAAAATTGCAGAGCTTATTTTAGAAGGTTATTCTAAAAATGAAATATTGGAAATGGCTTTAAAAGAGAATATTTTCCAAGTAGAGAGAGAAACTCGTATTAAACAAATTGTGAATGGAGTTTATAGGAGATTAAATTCTTTTCCTAAGGAAATATTAGAGTGTTTTATAAATGTAGATGTGAATTCTGCAAGAGTTTTTGTATTGATTTCCATATTGAAAAATGATAAACTATTTTTTGAATTTATGCATGAGGTATTTAGGGAGCATATTTTACTAGGGGATTTAACTCTTAAAACTAGAGATTTTGATTTGTTCTTTGACAATAAATCATATCAAAGTGAGATAATAGATAGCTGGACTGATGATACTGTTGCTAGACTTAAAAGAGGATATAGGAATATGCTTTCAGAAGCAGGAGTGTTGAATACTTCAAAAAAAGAAAAAGTCATTACAATACCATTCATTGATTTGAAACTTCAGCAATTATTAGTGGATAATGATTATGGTCCTTATTTATTTGCGATTACATGTGAAAAATAGTATTAATTGATTGTGGGGAATTTAATTGAACTTTGAAGAAAGACTAAGTAATGTTGAGTTAAAAATAAAAGATCCATCTCTTAAAGCAGACTATTATATATTTGATTATGATCCAAAATATGAAATCAAAATACGAAATGAAGTTAAATATCTAAAAGAGAAGATAAACAACTCCACTATGGGGATTAATATCATAGAATTTGATTTATATGAAATAATTTTAGACATACTTAAATCTAAAGGGTATCTTGAAAAAACATTCGAATTTGAAAAGAAAAAAGGAAGAAATCTTGCTAAAAAAGCTGTTACAAAAATGCTAAAATTAAGTATGGACTCTAATTTGATTGTGCAGTATATTAAAGAAAGATATTCTCCAGATTCAATAATTTTTATAACTGGTGTGGGTAAAGCATATCCATTACTTAGGTCACATAATGTTTTAAACAATTTAAGCCAACAAATAGATGATGTTCCAGTAATCATGTTTTTCCCAGGTAAATATTCCGGATTGGATTTATTATTGTTCAATACAATTAAAGATAGTAATTTTTACAAAGCAGAACCATTAATTAAATAAACAACAAGGATTTGGATAAAAATGCAGATTAAAGAAATGTTTGAAAAACCCATTGATAGGAATATCAAAGGAGTAATCAAAGTCGGTCAAAAAGACGAAGAAAACATTTACCAAGAATTAAATGAATACGTTGTTACTGATGAACTTAAAAAACACTTCAGTGAATTTTTTGATATTTATAGTAAAGGTGTAACAACTCCAACAGATGATATTGGAGTATGGATTTCAGGATTCTTTGGAAGTGGTAAATCACACTTTCTAAAAATATTATCTTACATATTAGATAGTGAACTAACAGTTGAAAGTAAAGATAATCCTGGTCAAATAAGAAGACCGATAGACTTTTTTAAAGAAGACAACAAAATACAAGACCCTATTGTCATAGCAAACATGATTAAGTCAAGTGACATTAGTACAGATGTAATTCTATTTAACATTGACTCTAAAAGTTCAAATTCTGAATCTGAAAAAGATAAAATTCTCGATGTATTTGTGAAAGTATTCAATGAAATGAGGGGATACTGTACTGAATATCCATTTTTAGCTGAATTTGAGAAAAAATTAGATGAAAAAGGAAAACTAGAAGAATTCAAATCAGCTTTTAAAGAAATTAATGGTGAGGAATGGGATATAGTTAGAGATGACTATTTCTTTATAAGTGACGATATTGTAGATGCTATTGTCACAATAGGCTTCATGAGCGAAGATGCTGCTAGAAACTGGGCGGATAAAGCAGATGAAAATTACAGCATGTCTATAGAAAAATTTGCTGAAGAAGTGGAATCTTATTGTGATTCCAAAGGTAAAAACCACCATGTGGTATTTTTAGTTGATGAAGTTGGACAATACATTGGAGAAGACACTAAACTAATGCTTAACTTACAATCAATAACAGAAGATTTAGGAACCAAATGTCATGGAAAAGCATGGATAATTGTTACAAGCCAACAAAACATCGATGATATAGTGGATGTTAAAGGAAATGATTTTTCAAAAATTCAAGGAAGATTCAAAACAAGATTATCATTATCTTCTGCTAATGTGGATGAAGTGATAAGAAAAAGACTGCTTATAAAAAATGAAACTTCAGATAAAACACTTAAAGCATCATATCCACAATTAGAACCTATATTAAAAAACAACTTCACATTTACTGATAGTGCAGAAATGAAAAAGTATGAAAGTGCTGAGGAATATTCTGCAATATATCCATTCATTCCATATCAATTCAATTTACTTCAAGCAGTTTTAACATCCATACGTGAACATGGAGCATCAGGAAAACACTTATCTGAAGGTGAAAGATCCATGTTAAAATTATTCCATGAGGTGGGAAAAGCATGGATGAATAAAGATGATGATAGATTAATTCCGTTCTATGCATTCTATGATCCTCTGGAAGATTACCTTGATCATTCTATTAGGTCTGTATTTATCAAAGCAGCTAAAAATGATAATTTAGTGCATGATTTTGATGACAATGTTTTAAAAGTGTTATTTTTAATTAAATACGTAAAAGAACTAAAAGCTAATCTGGACAACATCACTATATTGATGATTTCCAACCTCGATGAGGACATACCTGAACTTAGAAACAAAATTGTCAAATCGTTAGTGAGATTGGAAAAAGAAACTTTAATTCAAAAAAATTCAGATACTTACTCATTTTTAACAAACGAAGAGCAAGATATCAATCGTGAAATAAAAAATGAAAATGTAGAACTTGGAGAAGTATTAAATAAAGCCTCAGATATTATTTTTTACGATATTTATCCGGAGAAGAAATTCAAATATGACAATAAATATAATTTTGGATTTAACAAATCTATCGACACTATAGATAGTGGAATGCATAAAAATGACATTGGTATAAGAATCATAAGTCCCTACTATGATTTTAATTTGCAAACTTCTCCTGAAATTACATTAACTGAAACATCAGAAGATGAAAAAATACACAATGCTCTAAAAGGGTTATCAGACAGTAAGAATGAAGTAATATTATATCTTAATAAAGACTTCACTGTATTTAAAGAACTTGAGGAAATTCTAAAGATAGAGAAATATCTTCAAAAACATGGAACTGAAATTAAAAAAGCTCTTGCTGATGCAAAACGTGAAGAACTACAAGATAAAGGTTCAAATGTAGTGATATTGCTTGAAAAATCACTTAAGCAGTCAGAAATATTTGTTAAAGGGTCTAAAGTTAACATTGTAGAAAAAAATGCAAAAGACAGAATCAATGATGCATTAGAAGACCTTGTTTCAAAAGTATATCACAAACTTAAATATATGGACTTTTCACCAGATAAGGACGATATTTTAAGTACTATTAAAGAATATTCTCAAGTAGAATTTTCGCCTGATGAATCTAAGGCATATAATGCATTAAATGATGTTGATAATTATATACAAGTACAATCTAGCAATTTTGTGAAACCACCATTAAAAACAGTGATTACAAGATTCACTTCTGCACCATATGGTTTTATTGAGATTGATGTGGTGTGGTTAGTAGCTAAATTATTCTCACAAAAACGTATAAGCTTAATACTCAACTCTGAAATAATTTCAATCAAAACAAATAAGCCTGAAGAGATACTTAAATTCTTAACTGGAAAAGAGTATAAGGAGAAAGTATTACTAGAAAAGAAAAAAGAAACTTCACAAAAGAAAATTAAAAGTGCAAAACTATTGCTAAAAGATGTTTTCAACACTGTTGAAAGTTCAACAAATGATGAAATAGTTCGAGATGAATTTATCAGTCAAGCAAATAAGAAACTTGAAACTATTAAAGATTGTTTGACCTATTATAGAAGTAATACTCAATATCCTGGACAACAAGTATTGGAAAATGCTAGAGAGCTATTAATAGAAGTATTATCTATAAAATCGATAGATAAATTCTATGATTATTTATTTAATCATGAAAATGACTTTTTGGATATGGGTGAAGATACTTACAATGTAATTCAATTTTTCAATCATCAGAAAGATTATTTTGATGAAGCAGTAAAAACATATAAGATTTTTGAATCTAACAAAAATTTCATCACTGACCCAGAATTAATTGACATTGCAACACAGATTAAATCCATATTAACAATGGACAACCCATATTCTAAAATTAAAGATTTGCCCCAGTTAAGCAATGATTTTATTGAAAAACACAATGCAATAATTGAAAAAGAAAAATTAACTCCTGAAAATGATATAAAATTAGAATTAGATGATGTTCTGGAAGTTTTAAATGAAGATTATGAGTTTAAAGATGAACTCATGGAAAAATATGAAAAAGTGTTCATCAATGACTTTGATAACTTAAGTAAAAAATTACTTAAAGCAACAGAGATTTCAGTAATTCGTGGAGTTAGTGATGAAGCTTTCAATTTAAGAACAAAATGTGTGAACCTTATTGATGAATTTAAAAAACGTAAAAGTCCGGGTCCTGTTAATCCAGAACCTCAATCTGTTGATCTTCCAGTTAAATTCATTGCAGCACAGTCAAAAATAAAAATAGAAAATGATGATGATTTGGACAATTTCTTAGACCAAATAAGAACAGAAGTTAAAAAACGCTTCGACGAATATGATATTGTTTATTTAAAACTTTAAATGATGGTGGTATGGTGGATAAAAGTGCGATAAGAACTTTTGCTGTAGAATCAAGGCGTCAGATGATTGAGAGTGTTAAGTATCAGGCTAGTTTGATTGGAATTACTGCAGATGGTATTAGCGAACCTATTTCTAAAGCTGAAGGGATGGAAACCTATGATTATGGCGCAGGAACACATACACTTTTTGATAAGGATATTGATAAAAGAAAAAGTTTAGTTAATGAAGTTAAGACTAAAGGTTTTGATAATGTTGTTGAAGAAGTAGCATATACTTGGTTTAATAGGATAATAGCTATTAGGTTTATGGAAGTGAATGATTATCTTCCAACAAGAACAAGAGTACTATCAAGTGAAACTGAAGGAAAAATAGAGCCTGATATAATTACCGAAGCATTGGATTTAGAATTGGATTATTCCAATGAAGATATAAATTTAATATTGAAACACAAAGAAGAAAATGAATTAGATGATTTGTTTCAGTTCTTATTTGTAAAGCAATCTAATAAGTTAAACGAAATTCTCCCAGGGTTGTTTGAAAAAACTGATGATTATATGGAATTATTATTAGACATATCATTCATTAATGAGTTGGGTATTGTTAGACAATTGATAGATAATATTTCTGAAGATGACTTTAAAAATCAAGTAGAAATTATTGGCTGGTTATATCAGTATTATATAACTGATTTGAATAATTTAATTTATGATGGATCTTATAAAAAAGAAAAAATCTCTAAAGATATGTTGCCTTTTGCAACACAGATTTTCACTCCAGATTGGATTGTTAAATATATGGTTGAAAACTCCTTAGGAAAATTATGGTCAGATAATAATTCAGATTCACATTTGAAGGATAAATTTAAATATTTTGTTGAAACTGATTCTTATCAAGAAGATTTTAAACTAGAAGATATTAAAATAATTGATCCTTGTATGGGTTCAGGACATATTCTTGTATATGTATTTGAAATATTAATGAATATGTATACTGATATTGGATATTCTAATAAAGATGCAGTTATTTCAATATTGGAGAATAATTTGTATGGTTTAGATATTGATGACAGAGCATATCAATTAGCATATTTTGCTATTATGATGAAAGCTAGGAAGTATTACAGGAGAGTATTCGATGAAAATATCTTAATTAATTTATTTTCAATACAAGAATCAAATAATATCAATCAAAAATCTATTGATTTGATTATAAATAATAACCACAATACAAGAGATGATTTAAAATATATTTGCGATATTTTTAACAACGCTAAAGAATATGGTAGTATTCTAAAAGTAAAACAATTAAATTTTAATAATTTGATTCAAGCTATAAATGAAGTTTCTAAAGTTAATTCATCTAAATTATTATCATTTGATTATCAGCAGGATTTTAATTTATTGAAACAATTGATACAACAAGCAAAATTGTTAAGTATGCAATATGAAGTTGTTGTTACTAATCCTCCTTATTTAAACAGTTCAAGATTTAATCCTAATCTAGTAGAATTTGCTAAAAAAGAATATGCTGATGTGAGTTCTGATTTATCAATGATGATGTATAAACAGGCTATAACCTCTTTTTCTAAACCTAATGGTTACATTTCATTTATTACTACAAATTCGTGGATGTTTTTAGCTAAATTTGAAAAATTGAGAGATTTAGTTTTAAATTCTGTGAAATTTGAATCAATAGTTGATTTAGGTTCAGAATTATTTGAAGGTAAAGTTGGCCATAATTTAATTGTGGCTTGGGTAAATAAAAATACTCTCCCCCAATCCGACAACAGAGCTTTAGCAATTAAATTATCGGAGTTTAATTATAGCAATAGAGATATGAAGGAAAGTGAATTTTTCAATATTGAAAATAGGTTCTATTTTAATCAGAACCAGTTTAATAGCATTCCTGGAAGTCCAATAGCTTATTGGGTTTCTGAAAATTTCATTAAAACATTTGACAATGGCATATGTATAGATGATATAAGTGGACATACAGGTTCCCAGAATAAAACGGCTAATAATAATAAATATATTAGATATTTCTGGGAAGTTTCAAGTGAAGATATTGGTGTAAATAATAAATGGGTATTCTATGCAAAAGGAGGAGATTATAGAAAATATTATGGGAATCTTAATCTTGTTGTAGATTGGTCTGATGATGCAAGAGATTTCTATAAAAATAATAAAACATCCAATTTGCTTGATGAAAAGTATTGGTTTAAAGAAGGAATAACCTATACAAAAATTTCTTCAAAGGGTCCAAGTTTCAGATATCTGCCACCTAATTGTATTTTTGATATGGGTGGCCCATCAATATGTTATTTAGAAGATAACTTATATTATATGTTAGGTCTGTTAAATTCAAACTTAGCTAACTACTATTTGGATATTTTTAATCCTACCCTAAATATTCAATCTAAAGATATTAGAGCCTTGCCAGTAATAATTAATGAGGAATATAAACCGATAATCGATGATAAGGTTTCTGACAATATTGAAATTTTTAAAAACGATTATTACTCCCATGAAAATACTTTTTTATTTAAAAAACATCCTTTATTAAATTTTTCACATAATTTAATTGAGTCATGTTACATTGATTTAAAGAAGGCTAAAGAGTCAATTTATGATAAACATATGGATAATGAACTTGAATTAAATAACCTCTTTTTAGAAATATATGACATCGATGATATTAGTGCTGAAGTTAATAAAGAAGATATTAAATTAGATTTATACGATTTAAATGAAACAATTAAATCATTTATTTCTTATGTAGTTGGTTGTATGTTTGGTCGTTATAGTTTAGATGATGAAAAAATACAATTTGCAGGTGGAACATTTGATTTAAGTAATTATTCTAAATTCAAACCTGATGATGATAATATTATTCCTGTTTTGGATACAGAATATTTTGAGGATGATATTGTTGGACGCTTTGTAGAATTTATAAAAATCTGTTTTGGTGAAGAAAAGTTAGAAGAAAACTTAGAATTCATAGCTAAGGCTTTAAATAAAAAAGGAAAATCAAGTAGAGAAATAATACGTAATTACTTTTTAACAGATTTTATTAATTATCATATTAAAATGTATAAGAAATGTCCGATTTATTGGCAGTTTGATAGTGGTAAACAAAATGCATTCAAATGTTTAATTTATATGCATAGGTATGAACCTGGGCTTGTTGCTCGTGTGAGAACTGATTATTTGCATAAAACTCAAAAAGCTATCGAAGATAATCTGATACATTGTGATAATGTCATTGCAAATTCTTCTAATAAATCAGAAATTTCTAAAGCTACTAAAGATAAATCTAAGTATATTAAGCAATTGGATGAGATTAGAGTTTATGATGAGGCTTTAAGGCATATGGCTACTCAGAATATTGAAATGGACTTAGATGATGGTGTTAAAGTTAATTATGCCAAATTCCAAAAAGTTGAAATATCAATTGAAGGAGAAAAACCTAAGAATATTAATTTACTTAAGAATATTTAAATGGAGTATTTTATAATGGATCTCAGTAATGTTGAAACTAAAATTAATGAAATTATTTCTGATTCCAATGATAGGCAAATTGTAATGTGGTATGATGAATCTGAAGAATTTAGTGAAGAAATTAATAATATCAAATTAGACAATGCGGAGTTGTTTGTTTTAGGTGATGATAATTGGATTTTTGCTAAATATTATATGGAATCTGAAAATCCAGATACTAATTTCTTAGTTTATGCCCCGTTTAGAAAACCTTCTGATGAAGACAATTTTTTAGCTGACATGACTCATTATGCTACTCTATTCTCAGCGGATAAAATTAATATTCTCTGTCAAGAGTTAAATATTGATTGCAGCAAATTTAAAGAAGTTTTGGGCACATATTCAAAATTTTGGAATGCATCCTCCAGGATAAACGCATTTAAAGATTTGAATATACAAGAGTATACCAAGAATAGGATTGAACTAGGTATTTTAGCAGTACTGGCTGGAGAAAAAACTTTGAATTTCGAATATATTGTTCGAAAAATAATTGTCAAACATTTTGAAAAAGATGATTCAATTATTGAAACATTCGATAAATATAATATATTGGATGTCTTTTGGGAGTTTGTTTATCAAAAATTTGGATATAAAGAAGAGAATCCTACCGTCGGTAAATTTACAATATCTTTAGTTTTAAATTATACTGCCAGTTTATTTGAAGGCACTATTCCAAAATCATGGAAAAGATTTTTAATTGAAGATAAAAACAATCCAAGAGTGTTCATTGATAATTTTATGAACAATAATAATTATATGGACACATTTGATAATATTTCATCACTTTTAGAAGAAACACTTAATATTCAAAGAGATATTAAAAATCATAATGTTGATTCATATATTAAATGTGATAGCTTCAAAACTTTTGATAGAAACATTGTAAATCATTATGTCAACTTATTGAACGAAACTAAAGAAAAAATAGACTTTGACAATATTTTAGAACTTAGAAAAAAAGGCCATTTCTATAATGCCTTTGAAGATGAATATCAATTGATTTATTGGGCCAATGAATTCATAGGTTTAATTAATGAGTTTCAACGTGAAATTTTACCTGATGATGTCAATGAATTAATTGATTTATTTGCTAATAAATATGTTAATGTTGATAAAACATACCGAAAATTCTATTATCACTATGATAGAATTGAAGATACTGATTATATTAAGTATTTGCAATCATTGATAGAAAATATGTATGCTAATATATTTTTATTTGAAATAAATCCTAAATTCACATCTTTAGTTGATAATATTAAAGATATAAACATTACAAAACAATGGAGATTCTATAAGAATTATCTTTTCAACAAAAAGACAAAAACCATTGTTATTATTTCAGACGCCTTAAGATATGGATGTGCAATGGAGCTGAAAAAAGAATTTGATAAAAATCCTGTGTGGAATAATGTCATACAACCTATGTTATCTACAGTTCCTTCATACACTGCTTTAGGCATGGCTGCATTACTACCTAATCGGGAAATAAAATATCAAAATGGCAATATTTTAGTTGATGGAAATAATTGTAAGTCAACTGAAGACAGAGAAAAGATATTAAAAAAATATAATCAAAATTCAATTGCAGTACAATTTGATTATATTAATTCATTGAAACGCCCGGAATTAAGGAGTTTACTGAAAGGTAAAGATATAGTATATGTTTATCACAATCAGATAGATGCGATAGGAGATAATAGTTCCACAGAAAATGAAGTGTTTAAAGCGTCCCAAGAGGCAATTGATGAGATAAATACATTAACTACACGTTTAATTAATTCAGCTAATATTTCAAGAGTCATTATCACAGCAGATCATGGTTATATTTATAAAAGAGGCAGTTTAGAAGATAGTAGTAAAGTCGATTTAGACACTATGGATGCTTTTTATAAAAATAGGCGTTTTTTACTTACAGATAATGAAACTGACATTTCAGGTACAAAATGTCTGTCTTTAGATTACATTAACAATGAAGATATCTATGTTACCGTTCCGAAAGGTGTAGATGTATTTAAATTAAAAGGTGCCGGTTTGAATTATGTGCATGGGGGTTTATCATTAGAGGAAGTTATTATTCCTGTAATTGAAGTTAAATCTCAACATGGAGATAGTGGTCAAAGGCATGTTGAACTACAATTAATTAGTTCTAATAACAAGATAACTAATTATGATACAATGTTAACATTTTTCCAAAAGGAAAATGTTTCTAATACTATCTTAGCTCGTGAATTTTCAATTTATTTTGAAGATGATGATGGAAATAAAATTTCTAATGAAGTATTAATTTTTGCTAATAGAAATAGTGAATATGCTGAAGACAGACAATTCAAAGAGAAAATTACATTTAAACGCATTAGTTATTCTAAAAATAAACGTTATTATTTAATTATTAAAGATACAGAAAAAGATTTGGAAATTGATAGAATCGAATATATGATTGATATTGCAATTCAAGATAATTTTGATTTCTTTTAGGTGAGATTTATGGTAGAATATGATTCAGAATATGATTTGGATACTAAACTAAAACATTACTTTGATGGTAAGATTGTAAGGAAAGATTTAACCAAAAGAGTTAAAGAAGGAGCTAATGTTCCTGTTTATGTTTTAGAGTATTTGTTAGGTAAGTATTGTTCTCAAGATGATGATTTGGTCGAACAGGGTGTTCAAACTGTTAAAGATATTCTTGCAAATAATTATGTTCGTCCTGATGAAGCTCAAAAAATATTATCTAAACTAAAAGAACATGGTTCTTATTCTATTATTGATGTCGTTACTGTTAGATTAGATTATAGTAATGATACTTATTATGCATCATTTTCTAATTTAGGAATTGCAGGCATTCCAATAAATCCTGATTTCCCACAAAGATACGAAAGACTTTTAGGCGGAAATTTATGGTGCATGGTTAATTTAGAATATCAATATGATGAAGCAGACCATAGATCCAACACTATTAAGATTCGAAACCTACAACCAATACAAATACCTAATATTGACTTAAATGATATTTTATTAAATAGAAAAAACTTCAATAAAGACGAGTGGATTGATATTCTCTTAAGATCTTGTGGTATGGAACCAACACAGTTTGATGAACGTGTAAAATGGTTATTAATCACAAGACTCATCCCTTTAGTTGAAAACAACTTCAACTTATGTGAACTCGGACCAAGAGGAACAGGTAAATCTCATATTTATAAAGAAATATCTCCAAACTCTATTCTAGTTTCCGGTGGTCAAACCACTGTAGCTAACTTGTTTTATAATATGCGTGATAGACAAATTGGTCTTGTTGGAATGTGGGACTGTGTTGCATTCGATGAAGTAGCAGGAATCAAATTCAAAGATCAAGATGGAATAGCCATTATGAAAGACTTCATGGCATCAGGTTCTTTTTCAAGAGGTAAAGAAGAGAAAAATGCAAATGCATCTATGGTGTTTGTTGGAAATATCAATCAAAGCGTTGAATCATTATTAAAGACTTCCAGCTTATTTGATCCTTTCCCTTCAGAGATGGGAACTGATACTGCTTTCTTTGATAGAATGCACTGTTATATTCCCGGTTGGGAAATACCAAAATACAGGCCAGAATTCTTCACAAATGATTTTGGATTCATCACTGATTACTTATCAGAATTCTTCCGTGAAATGAGAAAACGTTCCTTTTCTGATGCATATCAAGAATACTTCAGATTAGGTCGTGATTTAAACCAAAGAGACACAATTGCTGTAAACCGTATGGTATCTGGTCTTGTAAAATTGGTATATCCTGATGGTAACTTTGATAAAGAAGATATCCGTGAAATATTAACATTGGCACTTGAATCTAGAAGAAGAGTTAAAGAACAGCTTAAAAAGATTGGTGGAATGGAATTTTATGATGTAAACTTTTCATACATTGATTTAGAAGAAAACCGAGATTATCCTGTCGGTGTTGAAGAGCAAGCAAGTAGTACAATAATTCCAGAAGGTGACCTAAAACCAGGACATCTATATTCTGTTGGTCCTGCTGAGTCAGGAAAACTAGGGGCTTATAAATTTGAAACTGAAATGATGAATGGTACTGGTAAGTTCACACCAAATGGAATAGGGTCTAAAAAAGATGTTACAGAATCAGTGAAAATTGCTTATCAATATTTCAAGTCAAATGCAAATTCAATTAGTGGACAGATATCTTACAAGGATAAAGATTATGTAATGCAGGTCAAAGATTTACATGGAGTTGGCATGACAAATCAATTAACTTTAGCAACATTCATAGCATTATGTAGCGTCGCAACAAACAGACAAGTATTGCCTTCACTAGCTATATTAGGTAACTTCTCTTTAGGAGGAACCATTGAAAAAGTACAAAATCTAGCTGATGCACTTCAAGTATGTTTGGATAGTGGTGCTAAAAAAGTATTGATTCCAATGAGTTCCTATGCAGATATTGGGCTAGTGCCTCCAGAATTATTCTCTAAATTTACAACAATACCTTATAATACTCCTGAAGAAGCTGTTATGAAAGCATTTGGTGTGGAATAATTTTTATTAATCGAGGATTAAATGGTAGAACAAGGAAGATATGCGCAAAAAGGATATTCATATCAAAAGGATTTTTACACATTATTAGTTGCAAAAATGGATATCACTAAAGATATTGACTGTGTGGAAATTGAAAAAATTTTTTCAGAAGCTGAAAAAAAGATTAATGATTTCGATGATTGTTATTTAGAGTTACATTCAAAAAAATATTATTTTCAAGTCAAAAATATAAAAAATCGTAAAGGAAATTGTGTAACTTTAGATGATATTAATGTATCAGATTCAAAAGTTACAGATCGGAAGAGCGTCGTGTAGGGAAAGAGTGTAGATCTCGGTGGTCGCCGTAT
>OIEH01000691.1_pt1 | contig 17011 bp, 18 predicted proteins | sample 1604811 | NCBI WGS metagenome assembly OIEH01 (sample SAMN01760945, study PRJEB22395) | human gut metagenome | reverse complement strand
CACATTGTTTTAAGTATAATTCAACCTTATAAACTGGAATAATAACACTTATTAAGGGACTTACTTTTTCCATATAATATAAATTGTCAATAATACACTCCAAGGGAAACACATACAAAGCAAAAGTTTTGATGGGGCCAACTTAAACCAATATAAATTTCTAGAAAAAATAATACTTGAACCTAAATGTATATAATAACGAATCTTTCGTTTAAAAGAGATATGTGGAGATTTAATATTTACAATTCTCAAAGCAGCAAAACTATTAGGGCTATTATAATATTGCTTCAATATATTACGACTCATTCCTGCTGGATCATATTCTACAAAGCAAAGATTTCTATCAAATAATTTGAACTTATACTTATAATCCACTAATAACATCATATAAATCGGATTAAAATTTTTTTCTCCATTATAAGTTGGTTGAGGAGCCACATTTTTTAATAATTCTGTGCGAAGAATCATTTTTGTATCACCTCTAAATCCATATCGATCTTCTAATTCAACGATATGAACTTTATCTACCACAGGAAATTTACCTCCAATTAATGTGCCATCTATGAAACTATCTCTTCCTATAAAACCAGCAATATCATCCGATTTATTTTTTGTCCAATAATCTAATATAAGTTCTACGGCATCATCCGGCATATAGTCATCAGAATCGATGCATGTATTCAGCTCCGTATCTATATTCCGATAAGCAGTATTGTGCGCCCCATGCATACCTTGATTCTGTTGATAAATGTAACGGATAGGAATTTTATTTTCTTTTATCCAGTTTATCACCAGTTCTTTTGTATTATCTACAGATCCATCATCCACCACCAACCAACAAAAATCTTTTGAAGTCTGCCTGCAAAGACTTTCATACGTGCGACCAATAGTATGCGCACGATTATAAGCCGGAGTAAAAATTGTCAATGTTTTCTTTTCCATTATAATCTTATCCTTTAATCAACCACATTACGTAGGTAAACAATACATGCGCCATCAATATCATTCCCGTTTTCCGTCCTTGATCTTTCCATATGGGTAAGGTCAATAATGAATAAGCCAACACCAACGGGTACATAAACCAAGATAAATAAGCAAAACGATTGGAGAAAGACGCGCGAATCAGCATCACCCAAAACGCATTACACAGTATATACGTATTAAGTAACATATGATAATTCCGGTCAGCAATCTTTCTTTTGAATATTACATACCATCCTAACCAAATAGGCATCATACTATACAACAAAAAATCCCATCGAAAACCTACACTACTAAAAGAATCATCATACTGATCATCATTAATATATCCGCTTAATCGATCATCAAATCCTAATCCGGAAAAGAAACTTTCTATAGCTCCACCCGCTACCAAACTTAATAATATAGAAAACAACCAAAAATACATAATCATGCGAGTATTTCTATAAAAATAAGCAATTACCATACAAAGAATTGGTAACGCGGTAGAATGGTGTACATTATAAGCACAAAAACAAAGAATGCCTGCAATAGTCTTTTCAGTTTTTGTTCCTATTAAAAAAGAGAAAGCTAATAATACAAGGCTACATGCCATCCCATTGCGAACACCGTTCGTACCGTATGTAAAGAAAGAGAAGGCTCCAAAACAGAATAACATAGCAATTCCGGAATTCCTTAGGAACAAACGTTTGCACGCCCATAACATAGGAACGATATACAAGACTTCTATAATCAGGAAGAAATTTTGTACACTCATTATTCGTGAAGCTTTAGCCATTGCCCAATAAAACAGCCAATCGGAAGAGTTTGGATTATATAATATCTTACCATGCTGATATCCATAATAAGTATAAGCATAATTCACAGTATCTCCAAAGTGATAAGATATAGGTCTCAATCCTACTATTATGATAAAAAGAACACAATATGCGATCATCCCTCCTATTCCTTTTTTTGTAGAAAGTAATGCATATTGAGATTGAGATCGCAAATTGACATATTGTACAATAGACAACAACAAGACAGAATAAATAAAAAAGGGATAATAGTATTGTGCTGGAAACATGAAACTATTTTTTCAGAAAACGTTTAATAGCTTTAAAACAATCAACCCCGAAACAACGATGACATAAACGAATAAACTTTGTTCTCAAAGGTGATGTAGGAAGCCAAGTCTTTGAATACCAATGAATACTTCTTGTGTTGGAAGTTATATTCAGTCTTCCTGTCGCATCATCCAAAGGATTAAAATAATCAATAGGATAAACAGTTATACCTTGAACATCCTGAATACAAGATTCTTTTTGCACTCCATGCCTTAATAGAACTTCCGTTGTAATACGCACAATAGCAAACGGATTTATTTTATTATTTTCTAAATAAAAAGATAACCCATCATACATTCCTAATAATTCTTTATATAATGAATGATGCGCCTCCACAGCAATTCCAACCCCTGGATTGACAGAAAACGACTCCCCTTTATCTATCTCGCATCCCATAAATCCACCTTTCTCCAATATATCATCCATCGACTTGATAACCTCTACATCCGTATCAAAATAGACTCCACCATATTGATAAAGCACCCAAAAACGAGCATAATCACTCACAAAAGCATATTTTTGGGCTACATAAGCCTCACTTGTATAAGGGACAATATTTACATCAAAATTATCCTCATTCCACTCCCTTATCTCATAGTCTGGAAAATATTTCTTCCAACTCTCAATACATTTCTGTGCAGATTTTGGCAAAGGACTTCTCCCAAACCAACAATAATGAATTATTCTAGGTATCATCTTTATTTGTATATAGAAGTATATTCCAAATGTTGATTTTGCTTTACCAAAGTTTCAGCCGGGACTTCACCCGATATTACACAACCTGCCCCTATCACGCAACGATCACCAATGTGTGCACCTTTCAATATAATAGCATCTGAAGCTATCCAACAAGAATCACCAATAACAATATCATCAGTACCTAACAGGGAAGAAACTCCTTCATTTTTAGAAAAGAGATGATTATTATCAAATATCTTAACTCCAGGTCCAAACATGCAATGTGCACCTATTTTTACTGACTGATGAGCACTAATCATACAATAGCGATTAAAATAAGTAGATTTGCCAATAGACAATTGTCCTTTTCCATGTACTTGAAAATCACATCCAGATGCAAATTCTGTATTCCGATCAATACACATCATTCCCTGCCCATAAACTTTTAACGCACATTTTGGACTAATCCGCTGAAACATATAGACTGAAAAGCGTTTTCCATAACAAATTTTATTATAACCAATACGAAAAAAATTATAGATTACTAGACATAATAGTTTCAACATACCTCAAGCATTTGATAAATCTTATCTACTTCTTCCTCATTTCCATAACTATGATTATGCAAATAAGTTATGATTCTATCTCTTTTATTATCATCTTTAATAAAACCCATCAACCCTTTTGCTGCTCCATCCACATCATTTGGAACAATAATGCCATCTACTCCATCAGTTAATTGACTCTGAGCTGTAGGAAAATTTGTTATGACTACTGGTTTTTCTAAGATTTGCGCTTCGCGTACCGTAACCGCTTTACCTTCGTAGCGAGAAGGTTGCACATAAATATCACAAGCTTTTATATAAGGATAAGGATTCGTTTTTTTACCAAGCAAAATAAAATATTCTTCCATCCTATTATCATGAATTGTTTTTCGGATTAGATCCTCATCTCCACCATAACCTACTATATACCAAATAAGATTTATACCTTTATTTATCAACTGCTTACAGATCAGTACTGCACGATCAATAGCTTTAGGATATGAAAAACGTCCTACCGTACATAATTTTATTTTTCCCTCCCCTAAACACTTCAAGTCTATTTTTTCATTTGCCTGTTCACGAATCATCTTTTCCGATAGGATATTCTCTATCAACAATATTTTTTCATTTAACGATGGAAAACGAGTTAGAAATCCTTTAGAAACAGACCCGGAAATTGAAATAATACGATCAAAGGCCGCCCACACCGGCAGCTCTTTTTCAACATTTATTCCAACAAATGAATAATCAGTATGAATCCAAGCCCATTTTTGTTTAGCTTTTACCTTGTCTTTCACAATATTATGTGGTATCAAAAAGCTAATAGCCAAATCATATTCGCCTAAATGCTCTAACGATGGAAGATAAGGTGTTGTATTAGAAGCCACATACTGAAAAATAGCAATATTTTCTTTAACCTGACTACGTTTCTCAAAACATCTCGACTGGATATGCGCCCATAAACGACCTAAAGCGATATCCCAATAGCCTTCTTTTACAATTTCTTTTATTGGTCGAGAGAGAGTAGTAAATTTCTTTATCTCCGGTAACAAACGTACTTCTTTGGGAATGAAACTCATAAATTCCCCTGTATGACGATACACAAATAAATCAACCTCATATCGAGTATAATCTATCGCACTAAGTAATCCTATAAGTGAACGTTCCGCCCCACCTATTTCAAGATATTGAATAGCTATAAAGATACGCTTTTTGCTGCTTGATAATGTCTTTTCCATCTATAATAGAGTATACAGAATATTGTTGTCATAATACTTGTCAATATAAATACAATTAAAGGTTCCGATATATGTAACTTACGAAAAAGAAAAATGAAAGCCGGATGCAAACAATAAACCAACATACTTATGTCTGCCCACTTTTTGCTATCGAAATTCAACATATTTCCTAACTTTAAAATAAAGATAAATAAGAAATAAGCCATAGGAAGCGTGAAAATAACAAATGAATAGCGTGTTCCCCCAAATAGTTTCAGTCCCACGACTTCCGCTGTCATCATGGCAAAACATAGCAATACCTTTCTGTAAACACCAGTTTTTTTATGCCAACCTTTTGCTATCATTGCTCCTACTAAAAGTAAAGGTAACATTCTTGTAAAAGAAACAGATATTGAACCGAAATAATCAAAAAATTTAAGATACTGTTGAACATCCATCGGCAAAAAATCCCTATAAGCATATTCCAAAACTTCCAATGCCCATAAAAAGTATGCTATCATTGGTAAATATCTAAACTTTACATACCTCAACAATAAATAAAACCAAATTAAAGCCAAGAATATAGCCAACATATACCATAAATGATAAAATGAAGAGCCTATCAACAGAGATTGACACCACCCTATGAAATAAAGATAGGTCATATGAGCACCTGCATCAGTCCAAGAATACAGCAAAATAATCAAATAAAACAAGGACCATGACAAATACATCAATGCAATTTTATATAAGTTTTTCTTTAAAATCAGCAAATTATCTTTTGAATTACATAATCTATCCCTCTCAAAGACTAACCTTTTAGTAAGATAGTATCCTGTACACACTACAAAAAAAGGCACTGCCAATCTACAAAGTACATGGCAAAAGTAGAAATTTATATCTGCAGAAATCTCTTTAAAAGGAGAAGTATGAATACCTATTACCAACATAGCAGCCACGTATTTTGTCAAATCAACAGCAGAATTTCGTTTGTTCATGTTCTCTGCCATAACCTTACTTTACAATTCCTGCCTTTAAGATATCTTGCATCAGAATGCTCCCTATCACTCGAGCGTTTTCGTCTAATACAGGCATCCCCGTAATTCTTAAATCATTCATCTGCTGCAAAGCGTCAACAGCCATTTCCCTATAGTCCACCCACTTAGGATTCTTTGTCATTACATTGTCTATCATCACATTATATACGTCCACAGAATGCTCAAGCATCCGTTTCAAGTCCCCATCTGTCAATATTCCTTTCAGTCGATTGTCACTATCAACTACCGTAACCATACTTAATCCTTTTGAACTCATCTCTACTATAGCAATTTGTAAACGCGTATTTTCACATACAACTGCGTTTTTGTCACCAGAGTACATCAGGTCAGCCACCTTAACCAACAATTTTTTACCTAGAGCTCCCGCAGGATGATGAAGTCCAAAGTCTTCTTTTGTATAATTACGCAACTTTGATAAGACAACAGCTAATGCGTCACCAACAACTAGTAATGCAGTAGTGCTAGATGTTGGTGCCAGATGCAAATAACAAGCTTCTTTGAAAGCAGGAAAAATAAAATGATATTCAGTTTCTCTCGCTAATGTGGAATTTGCATTTCCTGTAATTGCCATTGTAGTACACCCTATCTCTTTTAAAACAGGCAACAAACTTACGACCTCGCTACTTTCTCCGCTATAGCTCATCAAAATAACAATATCTTTATTGTCAATCATCCCTAAATCCCCATGCATTGCTTCTCCGGGGTGTATATAAAACGAGGGTGTACCCAAACTTGCCAATGTGGCAGCTATTTTCGTTGCAATATGTCCGGGCTTTCCCATACCTGTCAAAACCACCTTGCCTTGACACTGAAAAATTAAGTCTACAATTCTAACAAAGTCATCATTAATAGTATCACGAGTTCTTTCCAATGCTTCTATTTCCGTGAAGAAAACGTTCTTTGCAGCCTTAATAATATCAAACTCTTTCCTCATATCGCATCAATAAAAAGATATATTACTCATCAAACCCCATCTCTTTCATGTAAGCTTCAACCTGAACACGGTCTTTCGGAGTATCTACCGACAAAGTCTTACAATGAGCATTAATATAATAACAATCTTTTCTATTCTCTATAAAACGGAAAGAATCATTTTCTTCCACCTTCTCTATTGGACCACGAGGCGTATTATGATAATATTCCAATGCCTTATATGTAAAAGCCCCTACTCCTACAAACTTATGAAACACATAGTTCATATCACCTTTTGGAAATGGTATGGGAGCTCTAGATATAAACAAACAAATACCATCTGCATTAGTAACAATTTTTAAATTTGTAGGATCTACCACCTCAACTGGATTAGAGAAATCTGTCATCAGATTAGACACATAAAACCCATCTTCCGGTATTATTTCAGGAATACATTTAACTATATCCTTAGCTGTAATCAAAGGTTCATCTCCATTTATCATTACATAAAGATCGGCTTTCACATTTAAAGAAAACTCGTAAAGTCGTTCTGTCGCTGTCTCACAATTGGAAGAGGTCATTACAACTTTGGCGCCAAAACTTTCTGCCACACTTTTTATTTCTTCGCTGTCTGTTGCTACATAAACTTCATCGAAACATTCGACTTCTTTACTATGTTTCCATACCCAATAAACCATTGGTTTACCACAAATCAAAGCCAACGGCTTATTATTAAAACGAGTGGATTCTCCACGTGAGGGAATCATTCCTACAATTTTTTTCATTATCTATATCATTAATTAAAACAGCATGAATACCAATAACTTATATCTTTATAATATCTCTCACTAAACATGAAAGCCTTTGAAAAGTCCATAGCAAATAATAATTGTGAAATTTTACTATTCTAAGAAAAAAAGCAGATTCATTCTTACCAGACATATTCTCAACACATAATTTAAACTCTTTCGACTTCATTACATATTGATTATATCGCATCTTTTGAAAGAAACTTCTTTTACATCTAGGGTCTAATATATTGGGGAATAAACCTACTAAATATGAGAAATATATATCGCAATACTCTGCCCAGTCTTTCTGTTCTATAACAGATAAACGGGCTACAAATAAATGCAAATTTTGTAAAAGATCATCTTCATGATACGTATGCAAAACACTCTGTGGATTGGCATAATAGTAGTACAGAGGTTTATCTAGATATACATATGAAGAACAATATTTTATATAGTTGATAATAAAAACTACATCTTCTCCAGTATACTGTCCTTTTACAAAACGGATATTATTTGTATTGAGTATATTCAAATCAAATATTTTATTCCATAAAGAACCAGATAAATGCATTTTAAATAAAACATAATAATCTGAAATACAGTCTACTGATTGAGTCACACCGCAAGGAATCTTCCGTGATTTATATCCACTATCATCCACGTCGTAAAAATTTGAAACAATCAATGCATTAGAATACTTCTTTCTTGCATCATAAAGCTCCTTACACCAATTTTCATCCACATCATCATCACTATCTGCAAACATCACATAAGAGCCACTAGCAATATCAAGGCCTATATTCCGTGCAACAGATACCCCTTGATTTTCATCTTTTAATATTGTTCTGATCCGAGAATCCAATACAGCCCACTTCTCACAGATTTCTCGACTCCGATCTGTACTACAATCATCAACTAATATCAATTCAAAATCCTTGAAAGTTTGTTTTAAAATACTTTCAAGGAGACGATCTAATGTTTTCTCAGCATTAAAAACTGGAACAATAATACTTATTTTTGGCATAAAACAACTCTCTTCAATGATAAAATAATATTTCTCAAAATACTTTTCTCATCTGCATTCATGACATAAATCCAATTAAAAACACTATATAATAAAGTGAACAAAAAAATACCTATCAACAAGTTCCATATTATATAAAAGTCAATAATTTTAGACATACATAAAGTAAGTATCCATAAAACTCCAGGAACGATCAATATTTTACCTACATTTTTCCAGAATCCAATAATGTTAATGCCCATACGTTCCTTATAGTACCAGTTCATAACTATACCATTCCCTATAAACATAGCTATAGCTGTCATGGCAGCAGCACCAATAATTCCCCACACTTGTATCATAAACCAAGTCCCCATAACATTAAAAATAGCAATAAATAAATAAACTAATGCTCGAAATTTGTTTTTATTCTTTGCTATGAGAATATTCAAACAAAAACTTTGTATCATAGGAATAGCTCCAGGAATCATACATATAATTGCCACCCAATATGCATTTACATATTCTTCACCTGCATAAAAATAAATAAAAGGTCTACCAAATGATATAAAACCGAAAACAAACAATGATATAATTAAACTCTGTATTCTCCCCATCTGAATAGCCGTATCTGTTAATTTTTCATTAGAAGCATTGCTAAATACCATTTTATTTGCCTTAGGTATCAACAAAGAAGATATTCCGGAATTGAGTGTACCTATGATAGAAGTGAATGTTTCACCAATGGAATAAATAGCAACCCCCACTGTGGCAAGTGCAGGCATATAACCAATCATGATAGTATCAGTAACTCCGTACAATTGCCCTACGATATTAGAAATAAAAATCCAAAATGAAAATGAAAAAATTTCTTTAATTAATGCACATGACGGTTTTGAAAATCGGATCGTTATACCCATTTTATATTTTACATACAAAGAATAAATAATTCTGTATGCTATCATAACACCTAATGAAGTTACAGCAAGCCCCACAGAAGCATATCCCATATATAAAGCCACAAGATTCAAAAATGGAGTCATACATGTAGCAAAAATTCCCATGTTTTGAAAAAATATAAATTTTTCATGTGCATTTACGACCGATATATATGGAGCCGTCAGAAAATTCACCGCTGTATTGCAGGCTAAAATAAACACAAGTATCTTCATTTTTAGCAAATCTTCTACGGACAACGAAGCTGAGAACCAGCTTTCCACATTTATCGCCAATACCCCACCTACAAGAACTGTCAATAATGAGATAACAGTAAATATCGCAACAAAAAGCCCTAATATTTTCTCTTCTGCCTCTTGCCCTTCTTCTATACGAGCTTTAATAAGATAACGTGTAATAGCGGCTCCCAATCCCAAAGCCATGAGAGATAAATAGCTAGTTACACTTCCCGATAATTTATATAGTCCATATTCATTCTGTCCCAATAACGACAACATGACAGGTGTATAAAAAATCGGAATCAAACTGCTTATTGCTAAATTTAAGTAGTTTAATATAATCCCCGTTTTTAGCTGATTATTCGAATCACTCATTTTTTTAATTAACGTTTCTACTTTATTGATATTATTTTATTCAATATAGAAATCTTTGACAGTAGTCTATCCACAGTACATTTAAACACATTTTGCTTCATATATTCTAAGGCAAAGCCAAATAAATAGAAAAAAGGGATACAAGCTAAAACATCTACCACAAAATATAAAATATTATCGGATACCATATCCGGAGCTTTGAAAACGTTCCCATAGACTAGCTTTGAGAAAAATCCATCCGTGTGAATTAAAAACACCCCAAAAGCACAAGATGCAAGAATATTTATAAACTTAGAGTCTAACTTTAATTGTAAGAAGAGCAGAAATAAAGCTACAGCTTCCAATACAACAAATAGATTATTATATGCCCATCCGGTTCCTAATAAATGAAAATAAGTTATAAGACAAACCACAACAGACATAAATAAGAATAAAGCCAAACAAGTTATCTTACGAGGGAATTGTGTTATATGTATTCTCATGTAACTAGCTATTAAATACATATATGTAAAATGAACAAAGCCATATCCATAATCATCCAAAGGAGGAGAAGGCATAAAAGATGGCCAAAAACAAAAGAGCAAAGTGAATATGATAATCAATACTCTATGTTCTTTTCTCCCAATATTCCACAAACATCTATTAATAAATGGAATCAATAGCAACAAAATTATATAGGCACTTACAAACCATCTATTTCCCCAAAAATAAGGAAGAATAATCTTTATATACCTCCTTATATCCAAATCTCCCCATCCAATAATATAAGCAATCAAAAAGCCAACCGTCCCCCAAAAGGCAACATCCATAAGTAGATTAACAATTTTGCGTATTTTTATTGTATCTTGTGACACTGAAAAATAGCCAGTTATAAGAATAAATAAATTAACACCACATATACATATAGATTCTAAAACATGATAGAAAAACACGTTCTCACTAGGGGGATTCTTACTATCAATGCCTGCATAGCTAAAGTAATGTAATCCAACAATCATACACATAGCTACAAGTCTAAGTAATTCCACATTCGACTGCCTGTAAGTCACCCTTTTATCTTTCATACAAACAACTTAGTTAGGTTAATATTATTAACAAGAAAAAGATACCGCTTCACGTATACGCACTAACTTAGTTAATAATCCTTCAAGCAAATCAAGTCTCAACATATTGGCGCCATCACTTTTTGCCTTTTCAGGATTTTCATGAGTTTCAATAAATAAACCATCAGCCCCTACTGCAATCCCTGCTTTAGCAATAGTTTCAATCAACTGGGGTATACCACCAGTTACACCATTAGTCTGATTAGGCTGCTGCAAAGAATGTGTCACATCCAAAATAACAGGATACCCGAAACTTTGCATTTCCGGAATACCACGATAATCGACCACAAGATCTTGATAACCGAAAGTAGTACCACGCTCAGTCAGCATCACATTGTTATTTCCAGTCTCTGCCACCTTGTCTGCAACAAATTTCATAGCGTGTGGAGAAAGGAATTGCCCCTTCTTTATATTAACAATCTTTCCAGTACGAGCAGCAGCAACCAACAAATCTGTCTGACGGCACAAAAATGCAGGAATTTGAAGCACATCAACATATTCAGCAGCCATCACAGTTTCTTCTGCTGTATGTACATCAGTCACTGTAGATATTCCAAATGTATCATGAATTTTTCTCAGTATTTTTAGTGATTTTTCATCACCAATACCCGTGAATGAATCAAGACGCGAACGATTCGCTTTACGATACGATCCCTTAAACATATACGGAATCTGTAATTTTTCCGTTATTTCAACCACTCGTTCAGCAATGTGCATTGCCATTTCCTCACCCTCTATCACGCATGGACCTGCCAACAAAAAGAAATTATCCGACAAATTGTTTTTCAAATCAAACATATTCTAACATTAGTAATTATGACCAATGAGTTTAAAATAAAGAATCAAAATCCACTCGTGGGAAAACCTCTAATTTACCACCACGCGTTGCGTTGTATATTTCGATTCCATGAGTATCCGCATATTCTTTCGCTGCTACATATGTTAGTGTGCTCAAGTCAGTATTGGGTATATACAAATTCTCTCTATCTCTATTATAATCATCTGAAAAATAATCTTTAGCGGTAGGGTCAACTACTATTTCTCCCTGACTATTTATACTTGTATGAAAATGATGATCAACCCCCATTAAATAAATTTCCTTCATCCCCATATAAACAGCAAACTGAATAGCTGTAAATACTACAGTTTTAGAATTGACTACATACTTAGCAATATTGTCGCTAAACAATGGTTTATTATCTTTATTTGAGTTTATTATATGAAAATAGTTAACTCCACTCATATTTATACCATCATACCACTTCATTTCCGCAGGAATAAATTTCTTTCCGGTTACCCTTCTTTCAACATCTCTATAACATCCTGACAACATTTTCTGATCCTGTGAAATATAGTAAGTAGGTCTCCATGATGTTTGATCAAAAATATGATAGATTCTATTAAAAGCGAATGAAATTTCTTTCCTCTTTAATAAAATATCTAAATCATGGATTGCTAAACTTGGTCCATTACCTATGATAAAACACCTTTTATTATTATGTATACCTTTTAAAGCCCTCAATAGTCTACCTTCTGGAAAACGATCAAAATGAGTAGCCTTATAGTTTATAAATCTTGCCTTAATTGCTTTTTGCAAATTCATTTAATAAGATTTTAAGCGATATAATTATTATTTCTGTGAACACTATATTCTTGTAAGCACTTAATTTAAGCTATCCCCTCCGAAAGGCTACTTTAGAGTTCCCTACACTGAGTCATATAAAGAAATACGTTTCGAATTTATGTTGACTGAAAATACGAACAATTCTACGATTGCGGTAATTATAAAGACGTTTCTGTCAATTGGCTCACGTTCTCTCTATTTTAAATATTCTTTTAATTTTTGATTGAACACGACTAGAGAGATTCACTCCATAGTATTTGAGAACAAAGATCAAAAATTTTATTTTCTTTACAATGAAACAGGAAGTAGGTAGAGTCAATGCAAGAAGCTCACTATAATAGGCAATCTTTGTTGTATTTACATTCTGCCAATGTAATAGTAGTACATCTTTCACAATTTCCCCATCTATCTCATAACAAAGCCTTCCTTTTTGTATATTAAAATACACATTAGAACAAGATGGCAAAAAACAAAACATACGTTTTTGTAAACTGGATTCCAATTCTATCGGTAAACAATGATTAACAGAGCAAGCCAAGGCCAATATGGGCTCATCAGCCGGTTTATCAAAATAAGCAAATTTATAGTTAGAGTATTTCTTAGCTATATCAAACGCATCTTGCACTATTCGTTGCGATAAAACATCATCACTAAAATAGATCACACCACCATGCATTGTAGGAATATATGAAACCCTTTCTTTATATTCACCCACATCACTCAGTCTAAACCATCCATTTTCAAAGTCCAAAGGGTGCGCACAGCCAAAACATCTGATACCACCTAAATTAGAAACATACAGCCAATATTCATTTATATCAGCATATATCAAGCAATCAGCATCAATAAATATATTCTCTGTATATAGAGGATTATTTAATACGTGCAACTTGTCAATATATGTCTTGGTCGCATTAGTTAAAAGTACTACATTATCAAACAAAGCTGTATATTCATTTTCGCAATCAGCATATATAGCAAACGGAGTATCAGATTCTCCTGAGAATTTTCTATATGATTTCAACAAATTGGCAGCAAGTCTATAATAACGTTCGTGACCCACCGCAAGCGTCACAAATCCTCTTTTCTTTTTTACGTTCATTTTATTAAACAAGTTCGTCAAACATAGCTATTACTACCGCTGGACTAAATTTACTCTTCACCGTATAGCGAGCGCACTCTATATATGAACCCCGTACCTGAGAGTGAAGCATATCAACCACCCCTTTATACAAACTATTAACATCATTATCTACCATTATTCCGTTCTTACCATCTATCAAAAATTCAGATGGCCCAACAGAATAGTTTACAACACACGGAGTTCCAAGAGCCATCGCCTCCAAGATTGTAAGACCTTGCGATTCTACATACGATGGATGTACATATATGTCAGCAAACCTCATCCATGAATAAGGATTCTCTTTCTTACCTAGAAGGGTAACAAAACAACCGACTCCACGCTCTTTGATTTGCAAAGATAACTTATCTCTCATTTCCCCATCACCAATAATATACCAATGAAAATTACTCACTTTATCGCTCACCAATTTCCAAGCTACATATATAGCATCCTCAAAATGCTTTTCCATACAAAGCCTGCCTACCGATATAATATTGATTTTACTATTCTGCAAATCATATGGAGATTTATTACCCGCTTTTTTTATAATTCTATCAACATCAACCATATTAGGCACCACCACTATCTTCTTTATCAAAGAATCAAATGTACGAACAAGCATCTCTTTACAACCTTGCGAAACAGCAACCACATTATCGAAATTTTTCCATGTTTCATTATAATCAGCAATAGTTGAGGATTCTTCATTTATCTCACCATGATGCCACCATACTAATTTACGTTTTGCACTGACGGTATATGCCACTAGCTCGGCACATATCCCTACTCTATATGCTATTGCCGCATCATAATTTTTATTCAATGAAAGTAGCCCGCGTAACATTCTATTTGATTTCTTCCCGCATTTACTTGCAATCAGCCTAATGACGCGATAAACAATCGTTGACCAATGCCAAACAAGCAAGTTATCAATTAACACATCAAGTAAAGGACCATAGGCCCTTGTCGTGTCAAAGAATATAATATTTACCTGCTTAGGAATTTGCGCTAAATAATCACCTTTATCCTCCAATAAGAGTAAATCTACATTATATTTTGAATAATCAAGGTGACTCAGTAAGTCTGCTAATGATTTTTCCACCCCTCCCACATTCAAATGACCATTTACAAATAATAGCTCCTTTTTCACAATAGCAGATTTAATATTCGACTCATGGCAGGACAATATCTTAATACCAAAGCAATCACCTTTAGTTTTTTTTGCAAATAATTATTATCATATATACATTCTGTCGTCTCTTTCAGAAAAGCATATATCGGTCCATATTGTTCTTTGTATTGAGAGCGCTCAGAGGCTGTACCCATAAGCAATAGTTTAATACAAGTCTCAACAACATTCTTCAACGCCAATGCTGTGTATTGCGGCATTTTTTCTCTCGTCAACTTATAAACAAGTTCTACATTTTCAAATTCTTCAAAAGCACGGATAGAAAGTGTTGTCTGTGATAGAGACCCCTCATGTTTTTCATAAATATATAAAGGAGCATCAACGTATACCATATGGCAATCATGAGCAAACATCTGAGCCTTAACAAAGTAATCTTCGCTAAGCGTAGCCTTCGAAAAGTTTAACTGTTCAAAAACCTCACGCTTATATAATCCTCCCCACATCCCCCAAAACTCGTAATTAAAGAAACGGTACATCAATATATAATCCTGCAATAAATAGGTATGACAAATTCGTTCCTTTTTTATTTCCTCTCCAACAGTAACTGTCTGTACACCACAACCTGCTACTTGCAACCCACTCCCTTGCAAAGCCATATACATAGAAGACACATAATTGGGAAGCACATAATCATCGCTATCCACAAAGGTAAGAAATTCACCTTTCGCCATATCAATACCTTTCTTTCGTGCAAGCGAAGCCCCTCCATTAGGTATATGTACTAAAACAATGTTACCATTGTCTACTGCATATTTACTACAAATATCAATACTGTTATCCGTACTTCCATCATCCACCAGCACTAGTTCCAGATTAGGATAATCTTGTGTTAATAACGAGTCTATACAACGATGCAAATATTTCGATGCATTATAAATCGGAATGATACAAGATATACGAGGAAATAGATTCATTAAATAAGTTTTCTAACAAAATTTTCAAATCATTTAATTGCGACATAGGCGGTATCACTTAAACCTTTATCAGGTTCAGAATAAACCTCAAAGAAAAACATCCATCTACGATATCAAAATAATCTCCATCCAACAAGGATAATCCATCCACGAATACAATATAAAGAAATCCAAATATAAAATATGGAATAAATATCTGCATTACCCTACGCTTTAACCACGATTTCAATTTACTAAAAGACAGTCTTTCAGAATAACGCCTCTGGAGCAATATACCACATACAACAAAAAATATAGGCATATGCCAAGAAAAAATCCATATTTTTAAGCTATCTTCGCCTGAAATACAATGACTCAAGAGCAACATTAGTATTGCCAAGCCTTTAGCATAATCTATACTTATAATTCTATTCATATTGTAGATACTCTAATTTTGAGTATATTCCTTGAAAGTACCTCAAAGTACTCCACAACGAAAATACGAAAGATGCATTGATAAAACATGCAGCACTGATTTTCAAAATCTTTCACTAATCTGACTTGAAATAAGTAACTTATATTCTGCTACCTTTCCAAAAAAATACAAATAAACGGGACAAATAATATAACTCCTAATTAATACTCACCTACTTTTTCTTACAAGAATAATCAAAAAATTAATATTTGAAATTATTATCCATTATTATCCAATTCTTCGAACCGTGAATTTTTTGACTTAAACTCCGGTACTATCCACTTCATCAGCTTCACCGTCTCCCAAATTTGCACAGAACGGGATAATTTTTCAAATTCATCATATGTTTCCATAATATCCCCATATTCATACCGACGTACTTTTGCTATCTTTATCTTCTTATGATGAGTAGGAATCGTATTTTCTTCATCACTTAATACCTCCTCATACAGTTTTTCACCTGGTCGTAGTCCTGTAAATTGTATTTCAATATCTTCATTCGGTTTATATCCCGCCAATTCGATCATACGAACAGCCAAATCTACTATTTTCACAGGTTTTCCCATTTCGAAAACAAAGATCTCATATCCTTCCCCCATAATGGCGGCCTCCATTACCAGACGACACGCCTCCGGAATGGTCATGAAATACCGGATGATGCGCTTGTCCGTGACCGTAATGGGGCCGCCGTTCATGATCTGCCGCCGGAACAGCGGAATCACCGAGCCGGCACTTCCGAGCACATTGCCGAAGCGCGTAG
>OIEH01000662.1_pt1 | contig 17597 bp, 25 predicted proteins | sample 1604811 | NCBI WGS metagenome assembly OIEH01 (sample SAMN01760945, study PRJEB22395) | human gut metagenome | reverse complement strand
ATCTTGAGAATTTAAGTGTTGGTGTTTGTAGGTTGCAGGAGCAGTATGGTTTGACTAGTTATAGGAGAGAGAAATTTATAAATCGTATCAGGTGTGAGGATCATGTTAGGCGTCGTAGTAATGGCAGATTTACTGTTTTAGAAAAGGTGGAATCATGAATAAGGAAGAAATAGATAAATTGACTGTTAAGATTGAGTCTTGTTGGGATGAGAATAATCCGGGTGATGTAAGAAGTTTTGATGAAAGGTTAAAACAGAAGTTAACTCCTGAGGAGCATGAGTTAATAACAAGTTGGAGATAATGGGGGGAGAATATAGTATGATGGATGGTTGGGTAGTTTTTAGTGTAAGTGTAATTATTAGTTGTTGTTTAGTGTTATGTCTCACTGATTTTTTTGATGATTAAGATAGGTTATATTGTAATCAGGAGTTTTTATGAAAGAAGTTAAAAAATACATGGAGGATAAATATGCATGATTGATGAGAAATTATTACTATATTTTATTAAAACAAGAAGCAGAGAATTTGAAGAACAATCTTTTACTATTCATAAAGAATGCACAGGTAGTTTGAGAGACATGGAGTATAATGATGTTATAATTCATAGTATTAATCTTCATACTTTGATGCATGTTACTCGTATTCTTAATGAGTTGATTGAAATGATTGAAGAGGGTAAATTCAATACTTCTGAAAATTCAGTTTCTTGTTGTGGTGGAGTATGTGGAAAACAATAACTTTAATCTATATGAAAGAGTATACATTAGTTTAAGTAGAACAGTCTCCAATTTTGAATGCATAAATGAAGAATTAAAACAAGAAACTATAACTGAAGCATTAAAAAAATCACAAGTAATTAATGAATATGTGAAATACCAGGGTAAACTTTTACCCTTTCACATGTTTGTTTTTGAAGTGAAGAAAAACCTACTATCTAAAAATTTAGAAGGATGATTAATAATGTTATTGAAGAAAACATTAAATGATCCACAAACAAGATTCTACATCAGCAAATGCAAATATTGTGGCAGGATTTATATTAAATTTGAAAACAAAACAGGTTATTGCAGGGAAGCTTGCAGGACCTGGGCGGTACGTGAACAGAAAGCAAAGTATCAACAAAAACGTAGGAAATTAATTAATGATGGGGAGTTAATTAGTAATGAGTTAAGGGAACCTGGTACAACATTTCTTTCACAGCATGCTTTGAGTGATTTTGGTTTGGAGGAAAGAACTGTGAAAAGAGAATTAAAAAGAATAGGAGTAAAAATATAATGGAGAACATGGAAGATTTAAAGAAATTATACGAATATATTAATAATGAATTAATCCCAAAATATGATGGTTTAGAGAAGTGTACAATGCACATATTGCCTGATGTATTAGAAGCAAAGGTAGAATTTTTAATTAAAGCAAATGAAAACCTAGATTTTGATGATTTTGGTTTATTAAATTATTTAATTAATATAGATATTGTTAATGCTGCTTATGAAATATTAAATGAAGTTTATCCTCAGCCATATATTTATGTTTTGAGTAGATATTAATTCATTTCTTTTTTTTCTATTTTTCCACTCCTATATATTGAAGGGGATAAAATATTTTATAATTTTATCTTTTTTGTGAAAAAAAATAAAAGACATTATTATAATTATATATGGGAGGATAATATTATTTATGGGAGGATAATATTATTTGGATGCTAATACATTTTTTAAAAACATGAAACATGCAAATATTGAATGTCCAGAATGTAACTGGAAGTGGAAACAAAGGAAAAAACAAGAAAAACATTATAGAAATCATAAGACATCTTGTTATATTAAGTTTCCTGAATCCCCTTTAACTGTTTTGGATGAATCTCGTGCAGAATATAATTGCACAAACTGCGGGTGTGTATTTCCCTTAAAAAATGAAACATGCAGAAATAGAGTGTCCTGTTTGTGAAAAACTGAAAAAAGATTGCAAAAAGGTTTACTATGATGAGTGGCATGATGAGTATGTTTGTAAAAAATGTGGTCTTGTAATAAAACACTTATAAAAAATATTTTATCATATGTTATTGTACAATTAGCTTCGCATTATCATTATTTGACAATTTAAAAATAATATTCTTATCCGTTTATTATTCGCTTTTCATTTATTATTATTCTTAAAAATTATTATGGGAATGGTAGCAAATTTTTAATGAATAATAGAATGATTGGATTTTTTTCTTCATTAAAATATATAGGTATCCTCCAAAGATTAAATAATTAATATCACATATCTTAAAAAAAAATATTCTTCCCATAAATATAATATAAATATTTATCTCCTTTAATACATGTTCATGATGTTGGTAATAGCTTATTTTTTATTGTAACTTAGTAACCACTCAAAAGTTGAGGGTGCAATTCCCTCCACCAACAATGTTGGGGTAGCCTAGCCTGGTAGGGCGTTAGACTGCTAATCTAATGATACACTAGTATCGCAGGGGTTCAAATCCCTTCCCCAACGTTTTTTTTAAAAACAAATTTTTTTTAGGAGTGAAAATAATAATGACTAACTTCAACAACACAACATTAGCAATAATTGGAATAATAATTATAGGAATTCTAAGCACCTATATTGGAAACAACGAACTAGCAGCAGTAGCATTAGGGGGAATAGTTGGATGGATTTCAAGAACTTACACCTCCACTAACAATGGAGGAAACAATAATGACCCATAATCAAGTTCAAGATTTACATGAGAAATATTGTAAACAGGAATCTCGTATAAGTAAACTGGAAGCAAGTGATCAGTTTCAAAATAAGCAATTAGGAAAACTGATAAAGAAAATGGATAAAAGTATTGAAATTCAAACAAAACAGTTGGCTATTCAGGAAGAACAAGCTAATGAGGATAATCAATTATTCACAATAAAAAGTGGAGTATTCATAGCAATTGTTGGTGCTTTGATTGTAGTTTTGATTGATGGATTTCAGTTTGTTATTGTGAATTTCCTAAAACTATTATAAAAAACTAATAAAACTTTTTTTTGTTCAAAATTCAAAACTAAACAATATTATATTGTTCACTATGAAAATAAAAAATCCCGTATTTTAAAATTTCGTGTTCAACAAAAAAGAATAAACATTACAATAATGTTCAAAAAAATATAAGGATGGGGGGATTATGACTGAAGCATGGGAAAGACAAAAAGGAGAACCAAGTAAAAGCTATTCACTATTCAAAGAATACAGAGATTTAGGTTCCAAAAGAACATTCCCACAGATAATAAAATTGAAGAAATCGAAGCATACTGAAGAAAAAAACATACCTTCACTAAGTCAACTAAAAACACTCTCTTCAAGATGGAATTGGGTGGAAAGATGTCGATTATATGATAATCATATGGATCAAAAAGAAAGAGAGTGGAACTATGAATTATTCAAACAAGGAAATGCTAAGTTTCAAGAATTCTTCAATGATGATTTTGAATTACTAAAAGAAATACAAAAAGAACTAAAAGAAAATAGTAATGAGAATGCTCCAACTACACGAGCAAATAGTTTTCTAAATCTAAATAAATCTGCGGAAATAATCTATAGAAATTTCAGACTAGCTCATGGTCAACCAACAGATATTAAAGATAATAATACTCAAATACAAGGAAGTATTGAAACATCCACCAAAGAAAATGATAATGTAATCCATATGAAAGACAAAGAATTAGAAGAATTACTAACCATTAACGATGATTTAGAAAAATTCACTGATGAATTATGAGAGTAGATTACAAGAAAATACACTTAGATCAACAACAAAAAAAGTTGATTAAAAGAACAATACTTGAAAACCCATACATTCCAGTAACACCATATGACCGACAATTATATGCAATAGCAGACCGCCACACAAGAAAACTAATTGGAGGTTCAGCATACTCTGGTAAAAGCATGCTTGGAGCAGTATTAGCCTTACAACATTATGAAGTACCATACTACCGCTGCTTAATTCTACGATCTACTTATGATAATGTAATAGCAACAGGAGGAATAGTAGATTACCTGGACCATTGGACAGAACCATTCGATTACATAGAACACAATCAAAGTAAAAGATGTTTCATTAACCATGAAAATGATGCACGGATTTATTATTCATATATGCTTCTGGAAAAAGACAAAGAGAAATTCAAAAGTCGTGCTTATCATAAAATCATTGTTGATGAAGCTTCAGAATTTGAAAAAGTAAACCTGCAATTCCTGAATCGTAGTCTCAGAGGAACTGATAAGTTAATGAATTTCCCATTAGCAATTTACTATATTAGTAATCCTGCTGATGCAGATGGATCAACATACTTAAATGAAAAATTTGTTAAAGGACCATACCCTTTTTTTGAAATGAACTTCTGGCATAATCCATATATTGACAAAGAAAAATACTTAGCTAATTTACGTGAATTATCAAAAGCAGATTACCAGTATCAGATTGGTAATTGGGATTATGAAATAAGAGCAGGAGATGTATTTGATTATGATACAATTGAAGCAGCAACAATTAGCAAACAAGAGTTTAATGAATTATTAACTGAAAAGGATATTCTTCAAGAAGTAATTACCTGGGATATTGCAGCAACAGAAAAAAGTACTTCTGATTATACAGTATGTAGTTTTTCAACAGTATTACAAGGAAAAGTAGGTGTAGTGCATAATCAGAAAAGCACACAAAAAAAGCCAGGTAAGTTAGAACAATACATGACAAGAATTATGGATGAACATTCAGGGTATGATGATTGGATTGAGTATCAGCCTGCAGCTGCAGGTAAAATAGTTAAAAGATACTGGGAAAACGAATTCGAAGACTATCATCCTACTTTTATTCGTGTTCCTAAATCAAAATTAATAAGAGCAAGTAGAACTATACGGGGAATGAATAATGGACGGATATTATTTGTTCGTGGTAAATGGTTGAAAGATTTCATGAAACAAGCTGTGAAATTCCCATCAGAGAAAATAATAGCTGATGATGAAACAACACATGATGACCGTGTAGATAGTGTATCATTGTTACATGAAGGTTTATATCCTCAAACAAAACCTACAGTTTTAAGAAAAAGAAATCGTAGAAGGAGAAATTAATAATGGTTAAAATAGTTAAAAGTAACTTTTTAAGAGATTCAGTGATTAAAAGTGTTTTAAATGAATATGAGATTAAATCTCAAGAAATGAGTAAAGATGAATTAACATATGGTACAGAAGTAATTGACCCAGCATATGACCCGTTCCAATTAGATAAGTTGCGTGATATTAGTGGTTTGCATGATATTTGTATTACTGTTAAATGTGAAGATGCAATTTTCACAGGAAAAAAAATAATCTCTAAAGAAGGAGAAGAAATACCTGAAGGATTAGATGATTTTTTAAATGATTTTAATTTTGATGAGGAAATAGAATCATTTCTAGAAGATTTAGAAGCTTTTGGTTTTGCAGGATTAGAACTACTTAGAGAAAACGGGGGGTTGAAAAGTGTTAATCATGTAAGCAGTTTATACCTGAGAATGTGTCGTGATAAAAAACGTGTTGTACAAAAGATAGGGCATAAAGAAAATTATTTCAAATTATATGATCCTGACAATATTAAGCAATTGAATCGTGAAACTGGGTTATGGGATGATAATATTACAGATGAAAATCGTGCAAATGATTTAATCTGGTTTAATCTTAAAAGTAATGAAAGTCTTGTTTATGGTAGACCGAAATATTTGTCCGAGTTGGATGCTATTTTAACTGATAATGCTATTATTGAGTATCAGCAAGGGCATTTTAAAGCACATGGTATTCCGAATTATATTATTACTGTTACAGGTAATGTTGAGGAAAAAGAAGATTATACTTTTGATGATTTTGAAGAGGATTTGGAACAGGAGTTTCGTGAAGTGTCCAATGAGCCTGGAACTGCTTTAGTTTTCACTATTCCCAGTGAAGAAAATAATGTTAGTGTTAATGTTACTAAAATTGCTGATGAGAAAAAAGAAGGCAGTTTTTTAGAACTGTCAGGTAGTGTTGGTGATCGTATTCGTCGTATTCATCGTGTGCCTCGTGAACGTTTAGGTGATTCTGAGTCTACAGGTATTGCTAGTAATCGTACTGAAACTTTGCTTAAAAATTATAGTAAATCTACAGTAGCTACATTGCAAAAGAGGATGGCTAATTTGATTAATAAGACTATTATTCAAAAGGAATTTGGAACATTTACACATAAACTTGAGTATTTGCCTGTTAATTTTGATGAGGAAGATAAAGTATTGGATCGTGGAATTAAATTACTGCAAAATGGTGCAGTGACTTTAGGGGAGTTTGTTAATCGTTTTGGTGAATCTTTTGATTTGAAAATGAGTGAAGATGATGAGTATTATAATTGTAGGTTTATGAATAATCAGTCTTTGGATAAGGTTTTGTATGGTGATGATCCAATTGATGCTGAAGGGAAGTTAAACAGTTTGATTAATGATTTAGATAATGACATGAATTATTAGGATATGCAGAGTGTAGTGAGTGGGGGGGTTATTTTTTTTGAATAATAAACAACAATTAGAATATTTGCTTAGGATTCGTAAGATTCGTGAAGTTATGGTTGTGAAGGATAATATTCACCTTACTTACAAATATAAGAATCGTAATCAGGCTTTTAAGCAAGTTGAAAATTTACAGGATAAAATTATTAATCATGTTATTGATGATGTATTGTTTGGTAATGTAGGTGAGCTTAAGAATATTGAGAAGACAACATCTAAGATTATTAATGATACTTTGGTTAATGAAAGAAAAAGAATTCATAGAATTGATGATAGGTTTGTTAATCATGCTGTTAAATCCAATACAGAAATCTATTCTAAGTTTTTTAATAACCGATTAAATAATATTAAGTATTCATTGCAATTGAGGATTGAGGAAGAGTTAAGGAAGAATAGTATTAGGAATTTGTCTGACAGTGAAATTAGGAAGATTTTAAGTGAGAAGTATGCTGATACAGGTAAGGCAAGATTAAAAAATATTGTTAAAGATTCTATTCATACTAATGAATCTAATATTAGTTTTATTCAAGCATTAAATGAGGGTTATAGTTATAAGGTTTGGATGAATGGCCGTAGTAAAGGTAAGACTAGACCATGGCATCGTGCAATGATTATTGCTTCTGTTCCTATTGATGAATACTTTGATATTTATGGTTCTTATCATGCAGAAATGATGTATCCTGGTGATTTGAATGGTGGTGCTGAAAATGTAGCTAACTGCAGATGCTGGTTAAGATATACTAATCGTACTCCAAGTAATCTTAAAAAGAAAAGTTCTTTTAATATTCCACATAGTTCTTACTTGTATGGTAAGAATAATGGTGGTATTAAGCAGAATGCTTTGAAAGTAACTTCTAAAATTGGAAATAAAATAACCCGAACTATATCAACTATAGGCAATAAGATTAAAAATACTGGAAGTAAAATTACTGAAAAAGTTAAACAAACCAAATATAAATACTGGAAGTAAAATTACTGAAAAAGTTAAACAAACCAAATATAATATTGACTATTCGCTAGAAAATGAAAGGCCTTCAAAGAATAAATTTAAAAATAAAAAAATACATGTTCGTAATAATTCAATTTCTATTAAAAGATATGAAGAGTTTAATGTATTGAAAGAGCACCCATTTTTATCTAATAAACAACTAGATTTTATATATAATCATATTAATAGAATGTGTAAACAATATATATCAAATATACGTTTACTTCCAGCTAAAAAGAATAAGAATGGTCGTTATGTTGGAGGAAGTGTAAAAGTGGGTTCTTCTAAAATTTTGATAAGGGAAGTACCCAATAAACATTTCACTGATTATATAAAAACCATACATCATGAAGCAGGACATATTTTAGATCACACGATTCATAATAAATACTGGGGCATATCTAATTCTGATGAATGGAAAGAAGCATTTAAATTAGATAAAAAACATAATATTAAATTAAATAATAAAAGAAATGAGCAAAATAATTATTTTGTTTCAGATTATGCGAAAAGAAAAGCAGAAGAGCATATAAATAATGGGCGGTTAAAACAAATGTATGCTGAGGATTTCGCAGTATCTATTGGAAGATATCTTGATTCACAGGATTATAAATTTAAAGAAGAATTTCCTAATAGGTGTGAAGTAATTGAAAAGTATTTGAATGGAGGATAACATGGAAGAATATATTCAAGGGGAAAATATATTTTTTGAAGTAATTCCATTAAATAAATGTCAAAAAAAGATAATAATTTATCTTTCAAAAAATAATGGTAAGTTTGAACAAGAATGTAAGTGTTATGCTTCTCATTATCTTGAACAAATTTTTGATGAGAATAATCAAATTGTTAGTGAAGTTATTAAAGAAAATCCATACTACAAAAAATAATATTTTTCTATCTACTTATTTTTTTATATTATATAAATTTTTATATTATTTTCAAATAGACTATTCTTATTATTTCTATAATCCTAATATACATATTAAGTGATTGTTGATGTGTATAAATGAGAATATTTTTAAATTTAATGAATTGGGATTGTTGCCTCCAGGATGTCATGAAGTAACTTTAATGGATATTAAAACGTTTTTTGTTGATAATTTTCCAGAGTCCAAGACAAGACAAAGTCGTTTTGATTGTTTTATTAAATTTTATAATGATTTATTAAAAAATGTAAAATCATGTATTAGATTATTGATTGATGGAAGTTTTGTTGAAAATAAAGTTGATCCATATGATATTGATTTTATAATAGTAATTGATTCTAAAGAATTAACAATTGAAGAAAATAATTATTTGGATAATCTTATAGAAAAAAAGAATAAATATCGACAAGAATATGATCATTTTAATTATTTGCACGAAAATGACATCATTTCAAAAGATAAATTATATGAACTAGATTTATTTCGCTTTGGTTGTGATTTTTTTAGAATTGACAAGATATATGAAGATCATCCAATGTATAATAATTATGTTAATTATAAAAATTATTGGATTAACTGGTGGGGGCATAATAGGGAAAATATCCCTAAAGGATTTTTAAATTTGGTTGTTGATTATGGTGGTCTAAATGACATATAGGAGCATTGAAGATATAAATAATGAAATTAATGAAGTTAAGTTATTATTAAATCCTTTAACTGATTTTTTGATAAAAAATCCTAATGATTTAAGTGTAAAAGCTAATGCAAATAGCTTAAAAGATAGATTACATCAATTAAATGTTGAATTAGCTTTGGAGAATTTAAATGATATTATAAGTTGTGGAGATAATGAAGAATTACTTTTAGATAAGATGAAAACTATGGGAACTCAACCAATATTTAAATATAAAAATCTTTTAAAAATTTTAAAAAACAATAAATTAAATTTAGATATGTACAAGTCGGTTGCTCCTAAAGGTTTTGAACCACAATGTTTATCTAGTGAATTTGCAAAAAAGGTGTATGAAGTAATTGATGATTCTAGTAAAGAAAAATCTGATACTATTGATATTATGGGGGAATTATATATTATTGATACACATAGAAATGTTTGTTCTTTGGAAATTTCTTCTGAAGAGGGGAATGAATTGAAGAATATTAAGTTTAGTTTTGATAAAAAATTTAAAGAAAATCTTAAAAACAATATTGAAGAGACAATTCATGTTATATTAAATAGGATTATTGAGTATAATCCTATTGAAGATAATGAAAAAATCACATATAAATTAAAAGATATGTTATAGTCTTTTTTTACTATTTTTTTCTATTTTTCCACTCCTATATATTGAAGGGGGATAAAAAAATATTTTTATTTTAGTAACTTAACATCATTTATCTTTTTTTAAAATCCTCCTTTCTTTTTTACTAAAAAAAACTCCAACAAAACTAATTTTTTTCCAATATAAAAAAATGGGGAGTCAAAAAAAACTATGATTGTGAAAGGTGCAGTCTGCATACCAGGAATCCCTGATGCAACAGGAGACATACTGGATGAAGAAACAATAAGACAAGCATCATTAATATACAATCGCCTGGGACTAGGAGTTGATGTACAGCACACACTCCAACCTGTAGGAAGAATTTTAGAATCATATATTCTTGAATCACCAACACCATTTAGGGGAAACACTTACCCCAAAGGGTCCTGGTTTATTTCTGTTGATGTAACTGATGAGGAAATACAACAAGCAATCCGAGATGGGGAATACAATGGTTTCAGCATACTGGCTGCACCATATAAAAGTGTTGCTCAAATGAGTAGAGGATTAGGAGGTTAAATATGGCTTTGAAATTTAAAGACATTAAAGATTGGAAACCATCAACAATCAGTATTGTTGATCAACCATCACATCCTATGGCGGTTTTTGAAGTATATGAAAATGATGAAGAATTTGTGAAAAAATATATCACACCAGAAGAGGTGGAAGTTATGACAAAAGAAGACAATGGAAAAAATAATGTGCAGGTTTCAGAAGGTATTCTTGAAAAATTAATTAATGGTTTAGTTGCTAAATCTGAACCTCAAGAACCAACTGAACCTCCAGCACAAAATAATGAACCTGTGGAAAATGAAAATAAAATTTTAGAAGCAATAGGTAAAATCGATAAAAGATTAGATACTATGGATGCAAGGATAACTAAACTTGAAGGTGGGGAAAAACCACCAGAACCTCCAAAAGATGATCCTGTTCCTGGAGCTGTTAAAAAATCAGAACCTCCAAAAGATGATGATGGAGGGGAAGTTAAAGTGGATACTACTATTACTGCTGAGGGTGCTGTTAATACAGATGCTACTGTTAGTAAAAGTATTGATCCTGACCTTGCAAAAGGCAATGCTTCTGAAAAATCATTCCTTGAGAGAATGGGTAGGAATTCAAATGGAATGACCTGGTAGAAAAAAAGAAGATATTATACTTAATAATTAAAATTTTATGAGAAGGTTTGATATAAAATGACAATTAAACAAGTAGAACAAGCGTTAGCTGATAAAATCATGCATAATGAAGATTTTATCCTTAAATTTGTAGATATTGGACAAGGAAGTGGGAAACTCGGTAAAGGAGTTCTTCAAGCGGAAAAAGCAGATAAATACATGCAAGCTGTTCAAGAAGAAACAGCATTTTTAAACAAGACTAAAGTTGTTCCAACTCACAATCATAAAAGAGAATTGGACATGATGAGTTTTGATATTGAATTGGAAGCTGGAAGAATCGGTGGTACACCACAAACTTTAAGCAATGAACAGGACCCAACATTCACTAATAGGGCTTTTGATGCAGAAGAATATCGTGCTTTAACTGGTGTTCACAGAACTGTATTATATGACAGTATTGAGCAAAAGAATTTCATGAATACTTTAACTGGTCAATTCGGTAATGCAAATGGTAGAGCATTAGAAAGAACATTAATCTATGGGAATACTGCAAGTACTGAATCTAATGTTGCAACTTCATATAAAGTAAATGATGGTATCTTGAAAAAATTAGAAGATGATTCTGATATAGATCAAGAAACAATAGATTTAACTGCAACAGATTCCAATCCGTTAAAAGAATTCCGTAGAATGTTGGATTTATTCCCTGATAAATATAAAAATGATGGTGGGGTAGCTGCATTTGTACCATACAGTTTTAAAAGAGCAGTATGGAGATATGTAGCAGATAATCATGACAAGTATGCTGTTAATGATGTAGTTATCACTAAAGATGGGGACATCATTATTGAGGAAGTACCATTAGTACCAATTCCAGCTTTCAGTACTCTTCGTAATGGTTTCACTAAAAAACCAGTAATTTTAACTCATAAAGAAAACATTCAATGGTTGGCGGATCCTGATAATATTATTGTTGAATCTGAATTTGATTTAAAATCTAACAAGTATTATATTGCTTCTACAATGTATGCTGATATTCAGTTTGCATGGCCTGATGCATCTGCTCTTGCATACATAAAGGAAGCATAAACTCCAGCATTATCCTTACTAAAAATATTGGTGTAAGTGTTAATGATGGAACAAATCCTGTTGAAGGAGCTATTGTAACTTTAACAAATATTACTGATGGTAAAACTTACACTTGTAACGGTACTGGTAGTGCTGGAGGCTGTACAATAAGTAATGTTCCTTATGGAGTTTATTCATATGGTGCAACATGTACTGGTTATGAAAACTTTGAAAGCACAGGTAATTATACTGTAGGTGATGATTCAACTACATTAACCATTACAATGACTAAAACATAGGAATAATTTATGTTGGATGAAAACACCTTAAAAAAAATCAAACAGTACAGTGGAGCTAATAAAAATACTGAAGAATTATTTAATTTAGAAACTACTGAATTAGATAATTATATTAATGATTATTACACTGCAATGGAATCATGGGTTAAAAAGAAATATGATATACCAGATAAAATTCCTGATGATGTAATACAAATCATTATTGAATTAACCAGTAACATTATTAGAAGCCATGCTGTAAGACAGGACTTGGGAATTACTGATCATGAAAACTTTGATTTTGATGAGGCAGTAAACAATATTTTCACAGAAGACATTGAAAAAAGAATGAAGCCTTACATTAAAAAATCTAAGATTCATGTTTTCTCAATCTAAACATTTTTTTAATTTTTTATAAGAGTTGATGATTTTTTATGATACATTTTGATTTTGATTATACTGGATGGGAAAAACTGCAAGAAAAAATATTACGGGTACCTCCAAGATTAGGTAAAAAGGTAAGTTATGGAGCAAGTAAAGATGCTAAAACTTACCTTCAAAGTAGGATAAAATACAATCGTTACAATCTTTTAACTGCAATAACTGCAAGAAGAGAAACAGATGAAATGTATGTTATAAAAGCAAGAGGAAAACCTTCAGGTTATGAAAAATATGTTCATGATGGTCGTGGAAGTTTCTCAGCTAAAAACAAAAAAGCCCTGCATTGGGTGGATAAATCTGGTAAAGATGTTTTTGTCCCTAAACCTAAAAAAGTAGCAGCATTCAGGGGATACCAGCATTATTATCATGCAGTTAAAACTACTGAATCAAAAATTAACAAATATGTGTCTGAAACATTAAAAGATGTGGGATTATGAAAGATTTCATAGAAGCTTATGATAAACTAATGGAAGGTTTCCAACTGGTCTTATCTGAAATGATTGAAGATGGCACTATTAAACATTTATCTCTTATGGGTGTAAGTCTGGGAACACCAGAATTACCTTATCTGGAATTATGGGTAGATGAACCATTTAAAAATATTATGGATACTGGTTTAAGTGAAACCTTTGAAGGAGAAATAATATTATCCTCACAGGTGCTTAACAATAAAAATCCTAAGATAGGTATTCATGAAGCTACAAGTATAGTTTCACAGGCAGAACGTAGAATAATAAGTTCAAGATTACTTGGAGACTTAGAATTTTTCAATATTAAAACCAAGGATTTCGGATGGGTTCCATATGGTCTGGGTAAAAAGAAAAATGTGTATAGTGCAGGTGTAACATTCCAAATAAGATTTAAAATTAAGAATCCAAAATGTGATGGAGGCTAAAGAATATGGTAACAGCCGCAGAAGAACTAAAATATTTAAGATTAGTAAAAGAAGGAGAATTTGCAAAAAAAGACCTTAGTGGAGAATCTATTGATATTGAAATATCAGAAATGGATGTATCTCCACCAGAGCAATTTACAAAATATGATTCAGTAGTAAGTAGGGATTATCAATCTGGTGTAGCTGCTTACTATGTACCTGAAAACAGTTTCAGTTGCAACTTACAAATGGAAACATTAGAATACCTTCTTGAAGCAGTATTGGGAAGAAGAGAAGGAGATATTATCTACGGTACAAATAGTAGTATCTTACCTTCTTATACTGTGATGGCAGGATGTGCAACCTACGAGATGGAAATTTTAGGTATGGTGATGGACAGTTTAAGTATTGAAGTAGAATCAGAATTCTTAACTGCATCAGCAGAAATCAAATCAAAAATCAATAGTAAACAACCATTAAAAAAATTATCAGAGTTTAACTTTGGAAAATTACCATTATCATTTTACCATATAGACAGTGTTAAAATGAGAAGGTTTGGTGAAGATGAATGGACTGAAATGAGATGTAAAACCAATAAAATAAGTCTTGAAATCAAAAACAATGTTAATACTGATGATGCAAGAGGAATGGGCTCAAGGTTCATGTGTAAAATACCAAGAGCAGCTAAAAGAGAAATTGGTTTAAACTTAACAGTAGATGATACTGATGAAAAATACTTGGAAATGTACTGGGGAAGTGAGGAAGGACCAAGAAGATACCTTGCAGGAGAATACTTTGAATTAATGTTCTACATTAGAAATGGTGATAAAAAATTCGAATTATATTGTCCAATGTGTATTATCAACCAACCATCTGCAACAATGAATGCAGACCCAGTTAAATATGAATTAAGTATTGTTTGTTTATCAAAAACAGTTGAATCAACAATGGCCCATTATAAAAATTTAGCTGGAGCATTATTTGCAAGAAAAGCAGACAGTGATCCCAACCCAACTTATGATGCAACAATCAAACTTGTTGATAAGGAAGGTGCTAAATTAACAACTGATTACACAGTATCATTAATGAAAGGATCCACAACTGTTGATGCTGAATCTTCAAGTAATGGTGAAGTAACACTTACTGCTGAAGATGGAGTGTATGATATAGAGTTGACTGGTGAACCAACTACAACTAAAGTAGAACCATCACATATTTTAATTGATGGTGCAAGTAAAACAAAAACAATCACTGTTTACACAGATTAAATGAAATGAGAATATGATTATTCTCATTCAATTACTTTATTTTAAAAATTCAAAAAAAAATTATTATATAAAAATGTGATATTTATGCTTACAAAAGAAATGATTATCGGCGGAATCAAAAACACAAAAATAATCGAACTACCAATGTATGATAATGAGGAAGTAGCAATAAGAGAAATAAGCGACCTTGAATACAACCAATTCACATCAGCATACCGTGATGTAGGAAACTTCGACATGATTTCCACCATCAAAGCAAAACAAACCAGCCTTGCAGAAGACACCACAAAATTCAAAACCAGTCTCGCAGCAATGGAAAAAAAGAAATATGATGCAAAAATGAACCTTGCATTAAAAGTATTAGACAATGCAGACAATCCTGATAAATTCACCAAAAAAGACCTTGAACAATTAAAAGCAGGAACATTAGATTTAATTGTAAATGAAGCATTAATTTTCAGTGGTTTAGATAACCTTGAATCAATGGATAATAATATAGCGGAATTTCGTGAAGAAGAATGAAAACATAGCTATTGAAGTAGTAACTCTTCAAGACATCGGTTATATGTTAGCAGAAAACCAAGCAGATTTAACTATTAGGCAGAAATTATTCTTGAATCATGCAGTACCGTTAGTTCGTGATAAACAGGATAAACAATCTTCAGGTACAAATCATGCTTCACATTCTCTAAAAGACCGTGTCAGAAGAAAAAAACAAGAAATTAGCAGAGGAATAGAACAATGAGCAATAATATTGTAAAGTTAATAATTGAACTGGAAAACCGTGTTAAAGCTCAATTAAAAGAGATACAAGCACAAATGGAGCAAGTTCAAAAAGCAGCACAACAAGCTCAAAATGCAATGCGACAATTTGATTCCTCAAGTATGGATAAAGCCAGAAACTCTGCTAATCAGTTAGATAAAGAATTAACTGAAGTTACAAATCGCACTAATTCTACAAAAACAGCATTAAATTCAATCAATCCCAATACAATTAATCAATTATCTAATTCTGCAAAACTATTAACCACTTCAATGGATACATCGATGAATAGTGCATATAGACTTAACACTTCAATCAACACAATTAATTCAGGTAATTTACTCACAGCATCATATAGTGCTACAAGATTATCTTCCTCGATGAATAGTTCAAATAATAGTACCAGATTATTATCTTCAAGTTTAAAACAAGCTTCATCCAGTGCACTTAGTTTAAGCAGTGGAATAAATAGTATAACTGGATACACATTAACAGCAACTTCATCAAGTGCAGCACAATTAGCCATGGCATTAGATCGAGCTAGAACAAGTGCACATTCAACAGATGCAGCCTTAGTTTCAATTGATGGTTCGGGATTCAGTAGAACAACAGCATCAGCAGAACTACTAAAAGCAATATTATTAGTTTTAATTGGTATACTTCAACAAGTAAATTCATTGCTAAACTTCCATACTACTGGTTTAGATAATGTTACAAGAGATGCAAGAGAAGCACAATTAGCTTTAGAAGGTTTAAGAACAAGTTCACAAAAAACAGGAACTGGTTTCGGAGGACTTGAAAACGGAGCTAAAACTGCAGGTGGAGGTCTTGGATTTCTTAGAACAGCAGCAAGTATGACTGTAGGAATGATTGGTTTTGACCTTGTAAACAGTATGGTGCAAGGAGCAAGAGAATCCATAAATGCAGCTGCAAGTTTTGAAAGATTCGGTCAAAGACTAGGAATGACTGAAGGAGAACTACAACAATTCCATAGTCAAGTAGACCAACTACAATCTAGTTTTCGTAAAGTTGACATGAATGCAGTAGGTGCAGCCGCATTAGAAATGGGAGTGAAATTAAAACTCCCTAAAGCTTCAATGGATGAACTTACTAAAACAACTGCAGTAATGAGTTCAGCTTTCGTAAAAGAAGGAAGAACACAAGAAGATGCAATACTTGCAGTATCAGATGCAATGGATGGCCAATTCAGAAGACTGCAGGAAATAGGCATATCTCAAGACATGCTCATGAAAAATGGATGGGATGGAGATATAAATAATAAAACTGGATTACTCCAAGCAATGAACAAAACACTTAGCGATATGGGTTTTGAACAGTCTGCACAAGAAATTGTAACATTAGATGATGCTTGGGCAGCATTAACAGTAACTGGAAGCAAATTAATACAATCTATCCTTGTCCCAATAACTCCCATAATTATAACAGTTGTTGAAATGATTACTTGGATGGTTGAAGCATTACAATCAGCATGGTCAAGCATGCCCGATTGGGCTAAAGCAGCAGTAACTATTGGTGTACTTTCAACAGCTTTGGTTGGGTTGGGTATTGTAATTCTTGGTTCAGTAATTCCCGCAATAGCTGCTAGTGCGAATAGTTTTGTAACTTATATTGCTGGAGCATTAGGTGTTAAAATAGCAAATATGGGTTTGGCGGCTAGTTTTTTAGCAGTTGCAGGAGCAATTTTAAAAAATCCATTAACATGGGTTGTTGTGGCATTAGTTGCAATAGCAGTAGCAATATATGAAGTAGGTAAAGCTTTTGGTTGGTGGAAAGATGTAGGAACCATGCTCGAAGCCATAAAAAATAATATTGGTAGATTATGGGATGCATTCATAAATCATCCTGATGTAAAAGCAACTATCAAAGCAATTCAAGATGCATGGTCTGATTTGAATGAATCTCTCAAACCAGTTGTAGATTGGTTGAAAGGAATATGGGATGAAATATTCCCAGAAAGTGCTAAAGGAAAAGTTGATGGAACAAGAGCAGTTA
>OIEH01000660.1_pt1 | contig 17647 bp, 10 predicted proteins | sample 1604811 | NCBI WGS metagenome assembly OIEH01 (sample SAMN01760945, study PRJEB22395) | human gut metagenome | reverse complement strand
TGGTTGAAAGTAATTTCCAGAGGTCAGAGATATTGCCGAGTGAAAAAGCCTTTGCGTATAAAATGCGTTTGGAAGCAATGAAAAGACAAGCAGGCAGACCAAGAAAAGAAAATGTGTCCCCAGTGGGGACGAATTTACGAACCGATGAACAAATTGCACAGGAAACAGGGGACAGCAGAAATCAGATACACCGATATGTGCGTCTGACAAACCTTGTTCCCGAACTGCTTGAATTTGTTGACGAGGGGCGTATTAAAATGCGTCCTGCCGTAGAACTTTCTTATCTCGATGAAGATTGCCAGCGTGATGTGGTTGACGAAATCGACCTGAATGACGCTACCCCGTCACACGACCAGACAATCCGTATGCGAAAGTTATTCAACGAGGGCAACCTTACAACAGAAGCAATCCACGCTGTTATGTCTGAGGAAAAGCCGAACCAAAAGGAAAAAATCGTGTTGAGGGGCGACAGAGTAAGACAGCTTATCCCGAAAAACATTCCCGTCAGTCAGACGGAGGATTTTGTCTGCAAGGCATTGGAGCATTACAACAAGTTTTTGCGTAACCGTGCAGAGCGTGACAGCAGATAGCCTGTTTTACAGTTCCCCTTTCTCACACTCTAACCCCTTAGTTATACTTCTACCTACCGAAAATGATATATATTATCTCACTTGAATATAACTATCTCAAAGTATATGTCTATCTCTAAGGGGCAATCGCACAGTATGAACGGACTGGAGGTGTATGGTAAAATGAAAAATTAACGAAAAATCCGCATTTGTTTTTCGGCAGGTAAATTCTGTCGTAAGAGAAAATCCACAAAGGCACATCGTAGCGATACGGTGTGTTTTCAATTTTTACAGGAGGAAACGCAATGATAAAGTCAAAATTCAAAAGAGTCACGTCGCTTTTCTTGGCGACCCTTATGTGTGTGACCACTTTTGCAGGCATTGGCTCGACAACAGCATATGCTGCTTCGGGAGAAAAAGCCGATGTTTATATGGTCGATTTCCCTCGTGATGGCGATGCTAATTACGATGGGGTATGGGGACACAGCAATTTGACCTTGAAAAATGGTTGGCATACCGGACGTTCCAATTTTACCAATCTTAAGGCTATTGGCTCATACTCAGGCAATGTTGTTTATTGTATTGAGCCGGGAATTTCACTCAAGGTCGGTCAGACAATGAATAAGTATGACGAAAATTATTTTAATAACCTTGCAGCCAATGGGGTTATTTCCGGAGATGAAATCCGTCTTTTCGTTGGTCGTATTTTACAGTATGGCTATCGTGGGACAATCTCGACATCTTGGAGGTCACAGAATGAAGCGGCAGCAAACAGCATTGCACAGGCTTATGCTACACAGCTTCTTATCTGGGAAACTGTTATCGGAGAGCGTGATGCGAACTTCAATCATGTAGCAGCCAGTGGTTGCAGCAATGTGAAAGATGTCATCAATGCAAAGCATCCGCTCCGCAATAAGATTTTCAGTTATTACAACAGTATGGTGCAGAGTGTACAGAACCATGCGACCATACCGAGCTTTTGTAATAAATCATCCGGTTCGGCAAAGACAATAGAACTTGAGTGGAACGGAAGTAAGTACACAACTACTCTGACAGACTCCAATAATGTGCTGTCCAAATATAATTTCAAGGCAAGTATCAGTGGAGTGAGCTTTTCAGTGAATGGTAACAAACTTACTGTTTCTATGGATACTGCACCGAGTAAGGAATTTACCATTACCGCAACGAAGAAAAATGCAGTCCGCAGAGGTGTGGTTGTATGGTCAGAGGGCAAACACGGTCAGAACTCCAGTGTGCAGGATGTTGTCAGCTATGCTCAGGAAGTAAGCGACAGTATCAACGGTTATGTGAAGATGAAAGTCAGCTATGGTTCTTGTCAGATTGTAAAGACCAGTGAGGACGGCAAGGTTGACGGTATCAACTTCACGATTACCGGAAACGGTATCAATCAGACAGTTACAACAGCTAATGGCGGTAAGTTCCAGATTGATAACCTTATGCCGGGTATCTATACCGTAACCGAGCAGGCATACGATAAGTACGAGCCGCAGGAAACACATAGAGTTACTGTTGTAGCAGGACAGATTGCAAAGGTCAATTTTAATAACAAATTGAAGCGTGGCGACCTTCAGGTAGTGAAGTCCTCAGAAGATAACCTTGTTGAAGGTGTGAAGTTCCATCTTTTCGGTACTTCTCTTTCCGGTGATGCTGTTGACCAGTATGCAGTTACGGACAAAGACGGTGTGGCAACTTTCAAAGGTGTGCTTATCAGTGGTTCTGAACCATATATCCTTGAAGAAGTAGACACAGCTATCCGTTATGTTGTGCCAAAAAATCAGACTGCACCAGTGAAGTGGAAAGAAGTAACCACAAGAAACTTCAATAACATTTTGAAGAAATTTACTGTAACAGTAACAAAGAGCGATGCTGAGAAAGGCGAAGCACAGGGCAATGCCAAACTTTCGGGAGCAGTTTACGGTATCTATAAGGGAGAAACGCTTGTAGATAAGTATGTTACTGATGAAAACGGTCAGTTCACTACTAAAGAATATGTTTGTGATACCGACTGGACAATCCGAGAAATCACACCGTCAGAGGGATATTTGCTTGATAAGACTATCCATGAAGTAGGTGCAGACCCGAAACTTTATGAGGTGGAACACAACCTTACTTCCAATGATGTAACCGAGCAGGTAATCAAAGGTAATGTGGCTATCATTAAACACACTGATGATGGAGAAACAAAGATTGAAACTCCTGAAAAGGGTGCTTCCTTTGAGATTTATTTGAAATCTGCCGGAAGCTATGACGCAGCAAATAAAGACGAGAGAGATACTATCGTTTGCGATGAAAATGGCTTCGGTCAGACAAAAGATATGCCGTATGGTATTTATACCGTACACCAGACTTCCGGTTGGGAAGGCAGAGAGATGATGGATGATTTTGATGTGTTCATTTCACAGAACGCACAGACTTATCGTTATCTCATCAATAACCGTAACTTCGAGAGCTTTGTCAATGTAGTTAAGGTGGACGCAGAAAGCGGAAAAAGTATTCCGTATGCAGGAGCAGGATTTAAGATTTACGACCCGCAGGGTAATCAGGTCAAAATGACCTTTACTTATCCGACACCGACCACGATTGATGTGTTCTATACCGATGCAAATGGTTCTCTTGTCACACCTGAGAAACTGGATTACGGCAAGGGATATTCTATCGTAGAGGTACAAGCTCCATACGGATATGTACTTGATGATACTCCGGTATATTTTGATATTACCGAAGAAAATTCCACAGAGGAAGGCGGCGTAACTGTTGTGAAAGTCAATAAGCCGAATATGGCACAGAAAGGTACTATCACGGTTGAAAAGACCGGAGAAGTATTTAGCGGGGTCAATGTAAGTGGTTCTGAGGACAGTGATGTTATCTATCAGCCTGTTTATGAAGTGGCAGGACTTGAGGGTGCAGTTTATGAAGTCCGTGCTGCGGAAGATATTAGTACACCGGACGGTACACTCCGCTATTCAAAGGGCGAAGTGGTAGATACTATCACAACAAGCTCCGATGGATTTGTGAAGAGCAAAGAACTTTATCTCGGAAAATACGAGGTCAAGGAAATTACCGCACCTGATGGAATGGTAATCAGTGGAGAAACACATACGGTTGAGCTTACTTATGCAGGGCAGAGTATCTCTGTTACCGAAACTTCCACATCATTCTATAACGAAAGACAGAAAGTGCAGGTAAGCCTTGCAAAAGCCATTGAAAAGGATAAGACATTTGGTATTGGCGACAACGGAGAAATCAAAAACATCAGCTTTGGTCTTTATGCCGCAGAAGATATTGTATCTGCAAGCGGTACAGTTATTCCGGCTGATGGACTGATTGAAATTGTCAGCGTAAATGAAAATGGAACTGCTGTTATGAAGTCAGACCTTCCGTTTGGCAAATACTATGTCAAGGAGATTGCAACCGATGAGCATTATGTTCTCTCTGATACGAAATATCCGGTTGTGTTTGAATATGCAGGTCAGGATACCGCAACAGTTGAAATCAAAGTGAATGATGGAAAAGAAATCAAGAATGAACTTATCTATGGTTCTGTATCAGGTAAGAAGATTGACGAGAATGGAGAAGCACTTGAGGGTGCTGTTATCGGTATCTTCAAAGCCGAAGAAACAGAATTTACAAAGGATACTGCACTTATGACGACTACCTCTGCAAAAGACGGTAGTTTTTCTTTTGCAAAAGTTCCTTATGGCAAATGGATTGTAAGAGAAATCGAGCAGCCAAAGGGATTTGTTCTTGATGAAAAAGCGTATGAGGTCAATATCAGCAAAGCCGAGCAGGTAGTTGAAATTGAGATTGTCAATGAGTATGTTCACGGCAATATCAGACTCACGAAGGTGGACGCTGAATATCCGGATAACAAACTTACGGGTGCAACCTTTGAGGTATATAAGGACACCAATGAGAACGGAAAGATTGATGATGGCGATGAACTTATCGGAAATCTTGAAGAAACCGAAACCGGAATTTATGAGATGAAAGGGCTGCTTTACGGAAAATATATTGTCCGTGAAACAAAAGCACCGGAGGGCTTCCTGCTTGATAAGGGAGAATACTCTGTTTTCATTGAGAAAGACGAAACAACTTATTCCGTTGAGAATAAGGCTGGTGTTGGATTTATCAATGAAGCTATGCGTGGAACACTGAAAATCGTCAAGACATCTTCAGATGGTAAGGTTAAAGGTTTTGCGTTCAGAGTAACCGGAGCAAACGGTTATGATATGACATTTGAAACAGATAAGAACGGCGAAATTGTGATTGAGGGACTTCGTATTGGCGAATATACCGTATCCGAAGTGGCAAACAATGCCTCTGCCGCATATATCACACCTGCCGACCAGAATGTTACTATCAAACTTGATGAAACAGCCGTTGTAAAAATGCACAATGAGTTGAGGGATACTCCGAAAACAGGAGATGATACCAATATGAAACTTTGGTATGTCCTTGCCGGACTTTCTGCTGTCGGTATCGCCGTAACTTCTGTTGTTGCACACAAAAAGAAGAAAAAGGAGGGTAACGAGTAATGGAAGCAAAGACAATTATCGCTATCGCATTAGTCGCCGTTATTGTCGGCGGCTTTATCTTTCTTCAGGTTAAAAACCGTAAGAAGTAAGTAACAAGCGAACATTAACCAGTCGGGGCAGAGCGTAAAAAACTCTGTCCCTTTAATTTTTGGAGGAACATTATGAAACAACAGAAAACGGTGGAGAGCCGAGTGCTTGAAATCTTAAAGGAATGCCCGATGTCGAGGTATGATGATATGCTTCTCATTCTGCATTATTACAATCGGTACGGATATATACCTGCCGGAAATCTTCCGCTTGAGGATATTGTATTTAATTACCGAGCATACGGACTTCCTTGTTTTGAAACCATACGCAGGGCAAGGCAGAGAGTACAGTCCCTTTTTCCTGAGTATTCACGTAATCCGCAGAAAGAAGAACAGAGCGGTAGTATTTCTATTGTAATCAACATTAGTTAAGGAGGTATTTTCGTGAAAGACAAAGCAACTTTTCAGAATAAGGTCAAGGTGCTGAATAAACTCTTTGACTCCGGTTGTGATACGGAGAAAAAGTTGCAGCAGCTTGATATGGAAGCAATCCTGAAAATCCCGAATATCACGATTCCTGATATGGGTGTGATTATGGAGCTTCAGAAGAATACAAAGTCCGGTAAACTCTTTTCGTATTTGGGCGGCGGTTCTGATGAAGCAACAAAAATGAGAGGTAAGGAAAATGAAGCAACAGGAGAATAGAGCAGAGCCACAGGAAAAGCAAATTCGATTTATAGACAGTCATTACAATTTAAAATTCTATATTCCCGATGGTGGAAAAATCAGGATTACTTTTCGTGATGGACACACAGCAGACAGAGTGTGCAAGTATATTGATGACTACCATTTGTATGTCGGAAATTGCTGCTATCATATATGCGAGTTTGCTGAAAAAATGGAGCTTAGTGGAAGTAAAGTTGAACCTGTCAATCAATCCGAACCGTCAAAAAACAAGACCAGAAACAGAGAAAAACAGCGATAAGGAGGTGCAAGAGTAATGGCACGAAAATATGACCTTATTTCTGAGCTTTACAACCGCACCTGCAAAACGGTTGTGTCAAATCCTCAGAACTGGCAGGCATTCTTGGCTTCGGCTTGCCGAAATTATAAGTTACGTTATGACGAACAGCTACTTGTATATGCACAGCGACCTGATGCAACAGCGGTTCTTGAGATAGAGCAGTGGAACAAAATTTTTGGCAGATGGGTCAACCGAGGTGCAAGAGGTATTGCTGTTTTTGCTGATGAAAACCGTTCACGGCAAAGACTGACACATTACTTTGATATTTCAGATACTCACGAAAGCAGATATTCAAGAACAGTCCCTATTTGGGATATGCGTCAGGAATACGAAGCTGATGTGATTGAAACATTGGAAAGCACTTTCGGAGAGATTGAGAATAAGAGCAGTCTTGCCGAAGCAATTATGGGAGCAGCAAGAAATGCGGCAGAGGATAATATCCCTGATTATCTGCAAGACCTTTACTATGCAACCGAGGGCAGTTCCTTTGAGGAAGTGGAAGAGGATATTGTGGCTTTCATTTATAAAAATGTCGTGACAAACAGTGTGGCATATATGATGATGTCAAGGCTCGGCGTTGATACGGACGGTTATTTTGAACTTGATGATTTCAGAGATGTTACCAACTTCAATACGCAGGAAACACTCAATGCACTTGGATTTGCTACCAGTGATATTGCAGAAATGGGATTGACGGAAATATCTAAAACAATTACTGCACTCAACCGTCAAAATCGCATAATTGTCGGTCAGGACAGAAATGAATACAATAAGGTTGAAAATAACGACGAAAGGAGTTTGGACAATGAACGAACTGACCTACACGATGGTGGGCGATTACAGCCTTCCGAACCTGAAACTTCCACAGCAGCCGGAAGTGACGTTGGGCAGATACGCTCAGATGAGGAGAGAGTTTCTGAAGGAACATCACAGAGTCCTTTACTACAATCTCCTGACGAGGGGCGAACTGACACAGCACTTGGCGGAAGTGGAACAGAGAGCCAGCAAGATGGAGGAAACAATTCTGAGCCAGATGGCACAGAAAGAGGGAGTGACCGAACAGATGAAAGCGGAGGATATGATGAAATGGGTTCGTCTGATGAACTCCCTTCGCAATTCGGCACAGGAAATCGTGAAAGCGGAAGTGATATTCGCTTAGAGTATTACGACAGAACGCACGAGGATAAAAGCCTTCCGTTCTTTGGACGTGATGAAGTAATCAATGAAATTCTCAGAACGACACCACATTTGTCAGCAAGTCTGGAAGAAATCAAAGATTATTATGAACGCAATCCAGATAACAAAGACCGCACAGAGTATATAAAGAGTATTTTCAATAATGATTATACCGAACTTACTTTAGAGGACGGCAGGACAGTAGGATACAAGACCTTTGAAAACGTCCTGCATTTGTGGGAGGGCAAATACGACAGCAGAACCGCACAGAGCTTTTATGATTGGGCTGTTATTGCCCGACACTTTGAAGCTATGCGATTACTGGGAGAATTAAGTGACAGCATAAAACCATTACCGTCAATGGACGGTCAGATGACATTCATATTAGACGGTCGGGCAGAGGAAAAGAAAACCTCTGCCTTTACTTTTTCTCAGGAGATTATCGACGCTATTCTTGCGAATGGAAGCGGATTTTCTGAGGGAAAAATGCGTATTTATGAGCAGTTTGAAAAAAGTCTTTCTGCAAAAGAAAATGCCGACTTCTTGAAAAATGAATATGGTTGGGGCGGTTCTTATCCCGTCATAATCGGGGCAGGCATTGATGAGAGCCACGATGGAAAAGGTATTACGATTACGAAAGGCATCGGTAAAGAAAATCCACATATCACACTTTCGTGGTCGCAGGTGGAGAAGCGTATCGGGGAACTTATCCGAATGGACAGATACTTAAATCCAAAGGAAAAAGAACGCTATCCTCAGTGGCTTGAAATTCAAGAGGAACACAGAGCCAAAATCGAGGAAACGAAAAGAAATCGTGAGATACTTTCTAATGCACCACCGGAGCAAGAGGTCGAACCAACCGAAAAAGAACCTGAAGAAGCAGAACAGCTACAAGATGTGCAGTATGAATATCATCTTGGCGATAAGGTGTATATCGGTGCTTCTGAGTACGAAATCTTATCTGTTGATGATGAGAGAGTAATGCTCTATGACTATGATATGCCACTGTTCAATAAGGAATTTTCACGCACAGAGTTTGACAGAAAAGTGCGAGAGAATCCGATGAATGAGCATTTGATTGTAAAGGAAGAACCTGCCGAAGAAAGAAATGAAAAAGAGCCTGAGCCGTTAGTTCCCGCTTGGGAGCAGAAGAAAAAAGGCAAAGGCTTTGACTTGCACCCTGATGTGCCTATGGCAGACCGTCACACCTTTAATCTTAGAGAAAATGAGGTTGAAACGGTTGGTAAAAAGGAACGCTTCCGCAGAAATATTATGGCGATACAGCTTCTTAAAAAATGTCAGGAAGAAAACAGATTTGCCACTCCTGAAGAACAGATTATCTTATCAAAGTATGTTGGTTGGGGTGGGCTTTCAGAAGCCTTTGATGAAAATAATTCAGCGTGGGCAACGGAGTATCTGGAACTTTCTTCGGTGTTAACACCGGAGGAATATGCTTCGGCAAGAGAAAGCACGTTGACTGCGTTCTACACGCCGCCTGAAGTTATCACAGCCATTTATAAGGCAATGGAGCAGATGGGTTTTAAGGAAGGCAACTTGTTAGAGCCGTCCTGCGGTATCGGTAATTTCATCGGTATGCTACCGGACGCAATGCAAGACAGTAAGATTTACGGTGTGGAACTTGATACGATTTCCGCAGGGATTGCACAGCAGCTTTATCAGAAAACAACCATTGCGGCACAAGGATTTGAAGAAACCAATCTGCCGGACAGCTTCTTTGATGGAGTGGTTGGCAATGTGCCTTTTGGAGATTTTAAGGTGTTAGATAAAAGGTACGACAAGCATAAGTTCCTGATACACGATTACTTTTTTGCCAAGTCCCTTGATAAGTTAAGACCCGGCGGTGTGATGGCTCTTGTAACGAGCAAAGGCACAATGGATAAGGAAACTTTAGCAGTACGAAAGTATATTGCACAGAGAGCAGAGCTTCTTGGAGCAATTCGATTGCCGAATAATACCTTTAAGGGTAATGCAGGAACGGAAGTCGTTTCGGATATTCTTATCCTGCAAAAGCGTGACAGACTGATAGATATTGAGCCGGATTGGATTCATCTTGATACCGATGAGAACGGAATTAAGATGAACTCTTATTTTGTGCAGCACCCCGAAATGATACTTGGAGAAATGAAAATGGTATCGGGGCGTTTCGGTATGGAAGCAACTTGTGTGCCGTATGAAAATGCAGACCTTGCAGCACAGCTTGATGAAGCAGTAGCAAACATTCACGGAGAAATCACGGAATATGAAGCCGAGGAAGAACTGGAGGAGGAAGATAATTCTATTCCGGCAGACCCGGCAGTGAGAAACTTTTCATATACGGTGGTAGACGATAAAATCTATTATCGTGAAAATTCCCGTATGACTCCGGTGGAAGTGTCGGCAACCGCAGAGAACCGAATTAAGGGTATGATTGCTATTAGAAATTCCGTCAGAACGCTGATTGAATTGCAGACAGAAGATTACCCTGACAGCGAAATCAAAGCGGAGCAGGAGCGATTAAACAGACTTTATGATACCTTTTCAGGTAAGTACGGACTCATTAACAGCCGTGCAAATACCTCTGCTTTTTCGCAGGACAGTTCATTCTCTTTGCTTTCCGCATTGGAGATAATCGGAGAGGACGGAGAACTGGAACGTAAGGCTGATATGTTTTCTAAGAGGACAATTAAGCCGCATACTCCGGTTACTTCTGTTGATACGGCAAGCGAAGCGTTGGCGGTATCTCTTGGAGAAAAAGCCACGATTGATATGGACTATATGATGGAGCTTTCCGGTAAATCGGAGAATGAAATCTTTGAGGACTTAAAGGGTGTTATCTTCCTAAACCCGCTTTATGAGTATGGAAATTCTTACGAACCGAAGTATCTGATGGCTGATGAATACCTTTCGGGTAATGTCAGGGAAAAGCTGAAGATTGCAAAGAACTCGGCAGAACTCTATCCGGAAGATTATAAGGTCAATGTAGAAGCACTTCAAAAGGTGCAACCGAAAGACCTGACTGCAAGTGAAATTTCCGTGCGACTTGGTGCAACTTGGTTGCCACCGGACGATGTGCAGGAGTTTATCTTTCATTTGCTTGAAACACCACGCTATGCACAGTGGAATATCAAAGTTCACTTCTCTCCATTTACGAGTGAGTGGAATATTGAGGGCAAATCCTATGACAAAGGAAATGTAAGGGCATATAACACTTACGGAACTTCCCGCATCAATGCCTATAAGATTATTGAGGAAACGCTGAATTTAAAAGATGTGCGTATCTTTGATTATATCGAAGATGATGAGGGAAAGAAAAAGGCTGTCCTAAATAAAAAGGAAACAGCGATTGCTCAGTCGAAGCAGGAAATGATTAAGCAGGAATTTCAGGACTGGATATGGTCTGACCCTGAACGAAGGGAAAGGCTTTGCAAATCTTACAATGAGAAATTCAATAGCGTCAGACCTCGTGAGTATGATGGAAGTCATATCATCTTCAATGGTATGAATCCTGAAATTGAACTCAGGGAACATCAGAAAAATGCGGTTGCTCATATCCTTTACGGAGGAAATACACTTCTTGCACACGCAGTCGGAGCAGGAAAAACTTTTGAAATGGTAGCGGCAGCACAGGAGTCGAAAAGGCTTGGGCTTTGTAACAAGTCACTGTTTGTTGTACCAAATCACTTGACCGAACAATGGGCGGCTGAGTATTTGCAGCTCTATCCGGCGGCGAATATCCTTGTCGCAACAAAGAAAGATTTTGAAACCAAGAACCGTAAAAAGTTCTGCGGCAGGATTGCAACTGGAGATTATGACGCAGTTATCATCGGACATTCACAGTTTGAAAAAATCCCGATGTCCATTGAAAGACAGAGGGCAATCTTAGAACAGCAGCTTGAGGAGATAACCGGAGGAATTGCGGAACTCAAGCGAAATCGAGGGGAAAACTTCTCCATAAAGCAGCTTGAAAAGTCAAAGAAATCTATCAGGCAGAAACTTGATAAACTCAATGACCAGACGAAAAAAGATGATGTTGTAACCTTTGAGGAACTTGGTGTAGACAGACTTTTTGTTGATGAAAGCCATTATTACAAGAACCTTTATCTTTATACAAAAATGCGTAATGTGGGCGGTATCGCACAGACGGAAGCACAGAAATCTTCCGACCTCTTTATGAAGTGTCGTTACCTTGACGAGATTACCGGAGGGCGAGGAACCGTATTTGCAACGGGTACACCTATCTCAAACAGCATGGTGGAACTCTATACGATACAGCGATATTTGCAGTACAACACGCTTGTGAAAAATGGGTTGCAGCACTTTGATGCCTGGGCTTCCACTTTCGGAGAAACCATTACGGCAGTGGAACTTACACCGGAAGGAACAGGATACAGAGCAAAGACAAGGTTCGCAAAATTCTATAACTTGCCTGAACTAATGGCGATGTTCAAGGAGATAGCGGACATTAAGACAGCGGATATGTTGAACCTGCCAGTACCGGAAGCAAAGTACCATAACATTGCAGTAAAGCCGTCAGAAATGCAGAAAGAAATGGTTGCTTCACTTGCAGAGAGAGCCGAGCAGGTGCGTGGCGGTGGTGTGGATTCAAGCGTAGATAATATGCTGAAAATCACGAATGACGGAAGAAAACTGGCTCTTGACCAGCGTATGCTAAACGATATGCTGCCTGATTTTGAGGGCAGTAAAATCAATGCCTGCGTCGATAACATCTATCGGATATGGAAAGAAAATGCCGACAAGAAATCGGCACAGCTTGTGTTTTGTGACCTTTCCACGCCGAAGAATGACGGCACATTTTCCGTCTATAACGACATCAGAAAGAAGCTGATTGAGAGAGGTATTCCTGAAAGTGAAGTGAAGTTCATACACGAAGCCGACACGGATATGAAGAAAAAAGAACTGTTCCAAAAGACCCGCAAGGGAGAAGTCAGGGTGCTTCTTGGCTCTACTCAGAAGATGGGAGCAGGAACGAATGTGCAGGATAAACTTATCGCACTTCACGATGTGGATTGTCCGTGGCGACCTTCAGATTTGGAGCAGCGTTCCGGTAGAATTGTCCGTCAGGGCAATGAAAATCCGCAGGTAGATATTTACCGCTATGTAACAGAGCAGACCTTTGATGCATACCTCTATCAGCTTGTGGAAGGTAAGCAGAAGTTTGCAAGTCAGATTATGACGAGCAAATCTCCGGTCAGGTCGGCAGAGGATATTGATGAAACCGCACTGTCCTATGCAGAGATAAAAATGCTTGCAACAGGTAATCCATATATCAAAGAAAAGATGGACTTAGACATTCAAGTACAGAAGCTAAAGATGTTAAAATCCAATTTCTTATCAGAGAAATATGGACTGGAGGATAAGGTCATCAAGTTCTACCCACAACAGATTGCTTACTTGAAATCCCGTGTAGAGGGACTTACAAAAGATGTTGAAACAGCAAAATTACACCCGAAACCGATAGACGAGCAGCCGCTTGGAATGACGGTATCGGGTGTTTCTTATTCCGAAAAAGCCGAAGCAGGTCAGGCAATCATCAATGCCTGCAAGTCAATGAACAGTCCCGATGCGATACCACTTGGCGAGTACCGTGGCTTTCAAATGGAACTGTATTTTGATACGGTTCAGCGTAATTATGTTGTGAAATTAAAAGGCGAAACAAGCAGAGATGTACCGCTTGGCGATGATTCTCACGGTAATATTGTGAGAATAGATAACGGCATTGAACGCTTTGAAGAAACACTTGCTGATACGAAAAACAGCCTTGAAAATACGGAAAAGCAGTTTGAAACAGCGAAGCAGGAAATCGAAAAGCCGTTTGCCAAAGAGGAAGAATTGAAGGCAAAAACTGCTCGACTTGATGAGCTGAATATCCTGCTCAATATGGATAAAAAGGAAAATGAGATTGTCGGCGGAGAGCCTGATGAGGGCGAAGCAGTCGGCGGCAGAAAGGAGAAATCGTATGAGAGATAAACAGAAAGGCGGTGGTCGATATGCCATTTATCGCACCTGAGTTAATCATTCAGGCGAAACAGATGGACTTATTAACCTACCTGAGAAATTATGAACCGTATGAGCTGGTTAAGTTTTCAGGTAACACCTATTGCACCAGAACCCACGATAGTTTGAAGATTTCAAACGGGAAATGGATATGGTGGTCGAGAGGTATCGGTGGCAGGAGTGCTTTGGATTATCTGATTAAGGTCAAAGGTTACAGCTTCCTTGAAGCGGTGGAAACCATTATCGGACACACAGCGATTCAGGCTCCGGTCTATGAAAAGCCACAGCCAAAAGAGGAAAATAAACCGCTTCTTCTCCCTGAAAAATGTGCTTCCAACAGAGTGATTACAGAGTATCTTTTCGGGAGAGGAATAGATTTTGAAATCATCAATTACTGTATCTCTAATGACCTTATCTTTGAGAGCCTGCCGTATCACAATGTTGTGTTTGTAGGCTATGACGAGAAGAAAGAGCCGAAATATGCAGCCTACCGTTCCACGAATAAGCGTAGGATTATGGGCGATTGCAGTGGCAGTAAAAAAGATTATTCTTTTCGGCTTGGTAAGGAAAACTTGGAGGAAGTACACCTCTTTGAGTGTGCCATAGACCTGTTATCCTATGCCACACTTGCGAAGCTGAACGGGCAGGATTGGAAAGAAATGAGCTTTGTTTCGCTGTCCGGGGTGTATTCTCCGGCAAAGAAAATTGAGGACAGTAAAGTGCCGATTGCACTGGAAAAGTATCTTGGCAGTAACCCATCTGTCAGGAAAATCCGTATCCATTTTGACAATGATATAGCGGGCAGAAAGGCAGCACAGACCTTAAAAACTATTCTGCCGGATAAGTATGAAATCGTTGATGAGCCACCAAAAGCAGGTAAGGACTTCAACGATTTTCTTTGTATGCGGATGGGCATTTACAATAAAAAAACACACGAAAGGAATGAAGAACGATGAATGATTCTAAGATTAAAGTTCTCTTGGTAGAACCGGAAAAGTACCCGAAGGAAATTATAATCGACGACAGTCTGGAAGCAATGCAGGAGGTTGTCGGCGGGGATATTGAGGAATATATGCCCTATGACGATGACGTTGCAATCATCTGTAATGAGGAAGGAAAGATGAGAGGACTTCCGCTTAACCGTGCAGTTTATGTGCAGGACAATGATAAGAAAGAGATGGTAGATATTATCTGCGGCAAATTCTTTATCTGTTATGCACCGCCTGAGAGTGAGAGTTTTCAGAGCTTGCCGGACGATATGATGAAGAAATACAAGGAACAGTTCAAGTATCCCGAACGCTTTTCTAAGGAAGTGGGCGGCAATATCGTGGCTGAACCTTTTAAGCCGAAATCAAAGGATTATGAGAGATAGTAGACTGAGAACGGGGCAACCCGGAGGAGATGTTTATTCTTAGCGAGCAGACCATTTGGATAAACACAGTTTTCCAAACGGTAAAAGGCTCGTTAGGGGTTGCCCCTAATACCCCGTGAGAAAGGAGAACTTGATTTGAGAGAGTTATTACTTATCGCCGCCGGAACACTGCTCGGCAGTTGTCTTGGCGTTACGATGATGTGCTTATTTCAGATTAACAAAGATTGCAGAGTAAAGAGAAAGGAAGATACCGATTATGAGAAAGAGAAACATTCAGAAGATTGTACGCTTTAACCGCAAGGAAGCACAGGACTTGGCAGCAAAGGCAAAGAAGGCTTGTCTTTCCGAAGCAGGACTTATCCGTTTACTTATCAGAGGTTACGAACCGAAAGAGAAACCCGATGACCGTTTCTATGATGTGATGAGGGAACTTTCCTCTATCGGTAATAACATCAATCAGCTTGCTGCCAAAGCGAATACACTTGGTTTCATTGACGCACCTATGCTGAAGAATGAAGCTGCAAAGTGGAATAAGTTCCAGTCAGAGATTGAGAGAACATATCTTCGTCCAAATCAGAGCGAAATGAAATGGCAGTAACAAAGTTGTGGTCGGTAACAGAAAGGCTCGGTCAGGTCATTGACTATACGACCAATCCCGAAAAGACTTCTGCAAAAATCAAAAGGGAGTTTTCGCCGGAACAGTATCAGGCTCTTGCAGATGTTATTGCTTATGCAAAGGACGAAGAAAAAACAGAGCGAGAATTTTATGTTGAGGGTATCAACTGTAATGTGGCGATTGCCCGTGACCAGTTCATAACGGTTAAGGAACAGTACCAAAAGACAGACGGTATCCAAGCCTATCACGGATATTTGAGTTTCAAGGAAACAGATATATCTGCTGAGATGGCACAGAAAATCGGAATGGAATTTGCAAATGAAGTGTGGGGGAAAAGATTTCAGGTCGTTGTGACAACCCATCTGAATACAAGGCACCTGCACTGCCATTTTGTCATCAACTCTATTTCTTTTGTCGATGGCAAACATTTGTGGGGCGAGGAAAAAGCGTGGTTCAAATTCCGAAAAGTTGCAGACAGGATTTGTGAGAAGTATGGACTTTATTATGACCCGAATCCGAACCGCAGTAAGCAGTCAGATTATCTGACGATGAAAGAAAAGGCAGGTATGCCGACACGCTACTCAGTTGCAAAAGAAGCTATTGATTATGCTATCGACCACAGCAAGACCCTGAAAGAATTTCAGTTTGCTCTCAAGGAAATGGGATATGCCTATAACCTAAGTCCAAGCCGAAAATACTGGACAGTCATTCCAAAGGGATACGATAAGCCGATACGACTGAAAAATCTCGGAGCAGATTATACCAATGACCGGATTGTAGAGCGTATCAAAGAAAATCGTGACAGATGGGCAGAGATTGAGCCGTTCCAGAGGGCGACTTATAAACCAAGACAGTACCGTATGCAGACCAGAGGGCAGAAGCTGAAAAAGAAAGGCGGACTTTATGGGCTGTATCTGTATTACTGTTACAGACTCGGTTATCTGCCCAAGTATAAGAAACAGAATAACGCAAGGCTTCATTATCTTTTGAAAGATGATTTGATGAAGCTCGATAAGATTACTGATGAAGTAAGGCTGCTCGGACGAGAAAATATTTCCACGGACGAACAGCTTTTTTCATATAAGACTTCCTTAGAGGAGCAGATGAAAAATCTGATTGCCGGAAGAACACATCTCCGAAAAAAGATAAGAACAAATATTGATGATGGTCAGCTTCAGGCGGCAAAAGATGAAATCGCTTCTATCAATGGAGAATTGAAAAAACTCCGATGGGAAGTAAAACTCTGCGAGGATATTGCGGAGAGGTCAAAGGTTATGGAAGAAAACCTTGAGCATATCGAAACAGAGGAACAAAAACAGCAGAGAAAGGAGAAATCACGCTATGAACAACGGTGGTGACGCAGCAGAGCAGGTCGTTAGGCTTTCGCTTGAAGGATTTGAAGTTGCTGCAAGATTAAGCGGTTCGGCGGCGAAGAATATCGCATTGCTTTTGGTATCGGTTCTGAAGCAGGAACAAAAGACGAAGGGCAAAGCAAGGCTTACCAATATGATTAAGTCAGGCAAGGAGTTGAAAGTCTTTTCCATTCCGCAAAAGGATTTGAAGAAGTTTACCGAACAGGCAAAACGCTATGGCGTTCTTTATTGTGTCCTCAGAGATAAGAACACAAAGGGAGAGAATGCTCCGGTAGATATTATCGCAAGAGCAGAGGACGCTTCTAAAATTCAGCGTATCGTTGAAAGATTTGAACTTGGCAAGGTGGATAAGGCTTCGATTGTCAGTGAAGCAGAGAAAGCTATCGCAGACCGTGAAGCAGTTGAAAAAGAAAAGCCGACCAAATCCAAGAGTGAAATCATTATGGAAGAAGCGGTCAGAAATCCAATGCAGAAAGAGGAGCGAGCAAACGCAAACCCCTCAGTCGCCAAAACAGACAAAAGCCCTCTGTCAAGGCAAAACTCAGAGCCGGTAGAAACGCAATCTGATAAGGGTGTTGCAAAGCCAGTGGAAAAGCCATCAGTCAAAGAGAAACTTGACCGTTATAAGGCACAGGCAAAACAGCAAAAAGAAGCAGAGCGTAAAGAGCCGGAGATTAAGAAAGACGGTAAGAAGCCGCAACAGAAAAATGGTCAGACGGTACACCGTCAGCCGAAGAAGAAACCCAAAACAAAAGAGAGGTAATTCGCTATGACAAATGATTTCAAACCCGCAAAGGCTGGCGGTAATCAGCCGAGATTATCCAAAGAGGAGTATGCGGAAAAGAAGCGAGCAGAAAAAAAAAAGGTCTATCAGATGATTGATGACGCTGCCCGTGAGATTGTGAGTGACCCTGAGAAAT
>OIEH01000631.1_pt1 | contig 18312 bp, 13 predicted proteins | sample 1604811 | NCBI WGS metagenome assembly OIEH01 (sample SAMN01760945, study PRJEB22395) | human gut metagenome | reverse complement strand
CAACAAACCTATTGGCAGACTTAAATATGCGCTTATTTAATTCCGCCAACGGGTATCCTTTATCTACTTACACAGGATATATGCCTACTAAACTATATGAAGTTAATAACTGATTTCTTTAAAATAATAAAAATATTAATTATGGCTATATTATCATCAACCGGAGTATCCGGTTTCCTCTCGTCGGCAAAAGCTACGGGAAAACAAATATTGAATAAGGCGGGAAAGCTAATCCCGGAGTATATAGAAGATTTTGTGTCCGGCTTTGCCGGGCATGGTTGGAAAATCTGGGAACGTGTGTCCGGCATATGGCGAATAGAAACGGATGAACTGGTAGTTCGAAGGACAATGATTGTGTTTGAAATGCTGATTAGTAAAATACGTTGTATAAAAGGTGCATTAAATATCTCACAGGGTAATGGTAAGATTAAAACAGCGGAATTGAAGGAAGATGGTAATTGGTATATCACAATTGAGGATGAAATGTCATTTGTTGCCCATGATATTATCCGTTGTCAGCATTTTAGTAATATGGCGAAATTCTATTGGGTAGAAATAACTGATATTATTAATGATAACACTACTCTTATTATTCCTGCTACAGAATTTATGGGGTCGCTTGAGTATAAAGATGGAATTGAGTATGTTGCTGGTAGTGGGGAAATGAATATCCCGGAGCCGGGCGATGAAATTATTCAGTTTGGTAATCGAATAAACAAAGACAGGCAATCTGCTATTTATTTACATGCAGACGAAGGAGGGCAACCTGCTATTGATATCCTCTTTAATATAAACTCGCAAAGCTTTGAGGGTTGCCTTAATATGAGAATGGGAGGAAGCATACCGGGTGAAGGCGATATGAAAGGATTCTATTGTGAGAATGGTATGATAAAAGGAACAGTAAATAAACATGTTGTTTATCAGATCAAGCCGGACGGTTCAGCCATGTTCGGTGATGGCTCTGCACAATTTAACGCTGACAAATCCGGGTACATTGCCGGAGGTACAATTTCTTGGGAATGGGATGAATCGAAGGGGAAGTATGTATGTACAATGCAGGATGTAGTTTTGACCTGGGATAACCATTCAGATGAAGCGAAAGAGAATTTGAAAGGGGATAAGGGTGAAGATGGCAAAAATGGAGATAACGGGAGTAATGGATTAAATGGTGCAGACGGTGTAGATGGTAAGGATGGAGTTAGCCTTGTATATAAGGGTGAGCTGCCTTCTCATCCATCTGATCCTCAAAATGGCTGGTACTACCGTAACTCTACAGATAAGAAAAGCTACGTCTATCAAGATGGTGCATGGTATGTGATGACAGTGGATGGTAATGATGGCAAGGATGGGCTGGATGGTATCAATGGCGAAAATGGAAATGATGGTCTTGATATCATTTGGAAAGGAGATGCTTCGCTTCCTCCTGCTAATCCTCAAAAGAACTGGGTATATCGCGACACGGATAATGGTAAGGTATATATCTATAATGGGTCTGCATGGGAATTGATGGTTAGTGATGGGAATAATGGACGGGATGGCACCAGCGGATCAGACGGAATGTCTGTGTATGTCACCTATCATGACAGTGAAACCGAACCTGCCAAACCTAACGGTAGCGGTGTCACCGGAGGCTGGCATACCAATGCTACGAACATGGTGATTTGGATGAGTCAGAAGGTGGCTGAATCGGAAAATGTAGGTGAATGGGGAAGTCCGATACGGATAAAAGGAATAAAAGGTGATACAGGTTCTCAAGGTATTCCTGGAACTCCCGGCAAGGATGGCAAGGTGTATTACACTTGGATTCGCTATGCTGATAGTGTTGATGGATCAGGGATCAGTAACGATCCGACAGGCAAAAAGTACATCGAGTTAGCCTACAATCGGGAGGCTGCTGTTGAAAGTAATATACCCGGTGATTATACCTGGAGTCTATTCCGGGGTGAAGATGGTACAGATGGCGTACAAGGTCCTACAGGAACAGATGGTAAGACGACCTATACATGGATTGCTTATTCCGATAACGCTGACGGTAGCGGCATGTATCAGCTGCCGAACGAGCATACGCAGTATATAGGTATTGCTGTCAATAAGGATACGGCAACGGAAAGCAGTAATCTATCTGACTATAGTTGGAGTAAATTCAAGGGAGACGACGCGATAGTATATGAGTTGGTTCCCAGCACTAATGTCATAGCAATGAACTCGTCTGGTCGTTTTACACCGGATAGTGTTAGATGCCTGGTAAAGAAAACTGTAGGTGCTGTTTCTATGTTTATGACATCCGAAGATATCACCTCAGATGGTTTGCTATTTTGCTGGGTCAGGGATGATAGCGGATACTTGGAACTTGCTCCAGGGGATAATATAACACCGAATAATGATCTCTTTCCTATTGCTTTTCATTTGCTGAGGAATGGAGAGTCTATCTGCAGTAAAATGGTTGTTACGATAAAAGATGGAGAAGATGGAACCCCTGGTTCAGATGCAAACCTACTACCTTGGATTGAAAAGTGGAATGGGTATGCAACAGAACTGGGTGAAGGCTATATTGTAACACCGAAGATGTTTTCAGGCATTAAAACAACTGATGCGGAAGGGGATGTATTACTGACTGGTATTGCGCAAGGAAAGGAGTGTATCACAATTGATGGGATAAAGCGCACTGGAATCTTTGCGCTGGTGGATAATGAAATCGTATTTGAACTTGACCCTATAAATAAGAAGTATGCGTTTAAAGGACGCGTAGAGGCAGATAGCGGAATATTCACAGGGTCTATTGCTACTCCATTTATAGAAATAAATGATGATAACTATTTGTCGTATTTTACACCTCTTTCAGATGGTTCGGGATATATACTGAATATTTCAAGAGAGAATGGATTCAATTATATGTTCGGAGATGGCTTAACTAAAGAAAATGTAGCTATAATACTCCCATATGAATACATTAATGATGGTGTAGAGCTCAATATAGTGAGGGTACAAACAGAACTTTCGTTTTTGGTTGTAAAAGATGTTTGTAGTTTAAGTGATGATAAAGAAGGTAATATATTTATGGCAATGAAGGACTTTGTTCGGTTAAAATGTGTCGTGTTTAAAAGGGGAAATTTAAATGATTCTGACATCGTTAAAAGGCAAAATATAAAATGGATACATCTGAGTGGAGGATCTTTAAACTAATTAAATTCCGCCCTACTTTCACAAGCAGGGCGGATCATTAACAAAATTACGGTTCATTAACAATGCGCGAATTCAATAAAGACAGTATTAATATTTGAGAAAAAAGATGGGATTAAATGATTGGTTAACGATCATTGGTGCATTGGGAGGCTTAGAAGCTATCAAATGGATAGTAAACTTCTACGTTAACCGAAAAACCAATGCGCGTAAAGAAGATGCTTCTGCGGATGCAGCGGAGATACAAAACCTTTTAAGTGTTATATCAAACTTATCTGGGCAGTTGGATAAGGCAGATGCAAGAATGACAACCAGGGATGGTAAGGTTGATTTTCTTTATTCAGAGAATAACAAACTCCGTGCTGACAACTTAGAGCACATAAAAAAGATTTATGAGTTAGAACTTCAATTAAAAGAAGCTGAGATAAAAAAGTGTGATATGCGGGGTTGTACTAGCCGGAAACCCCCAAGAGATTATTAATTAAGGAGTTGACTAAATGAATAAAATAGATTCTATCATTATTCACTGTTCGGCCACACGTGCCGGACTGGATTTACGTATAAAAGATATTGACTGTATGCACAGACAAAGAGGGTTCACCCGGATCGGTTATAACTTTGTAATTGATCTTGATGGTACTGTAGAGAACGGTCGCCCACTCTCTATTGATGGTGCACACTGTAATACGAAAGGATTTTCCGGGGTGTCATACAATAAACACAGTATTGGTATCTGCTACATTGGTGGGCTCGATGTGAATGGACGTCCGGCAGATACCCGGACAGAAGCGCAGAAGAACTCTCTTCGTGATCTGGTTGCAAAGTTATGTAAAGAATATGATATCATTGAGTTGCTTGGACATCGCGATACTTCTCCTGATCTTGATGACAGTGGTGAAGTTGAACCGGGAGAATATATCAAAAGCTGCCCGTGCTTCGATGTGCGAAGCGAGTTTAATAACTTTTTGCGTAACACAATTGTGAAACCATGAAACGGTTTATTTATATACTGACCATGCTCCTATCCATCGGGGCATGGTTGGTATCTTGCAATAGTATTAAATATGTTCCGATAGAAACGGTTAAGATAAATACAGAATATCGCGATCGCTGGTTACGTGATTCTATCCACGTACATGATAGTATTTTTATGTTTATGAAAGGGGATACTGTTTTTCGTGACCGTTGGCATGTTGAATATAGAAATAAACTTGTATATGATACGACATATATCAATCGGACGGATAGTATTTGTGTACCTTATCCCATTGAGAAGCAGTTATCTCGTTGGGAGTCTATTAAAATGGAGCTTGGAGGATGGGCCTTTGGTATTGTAATCGGACTTGCTTTGATTATGGCTGGTTGGCTGATATATCGGTTGAGGCGGCGGTATAAATAACTTTTCCCCAACGGTTGATATGATCAATCAAATTCTGATTATTTAAATCATTAAATATTGAAATATCAAACAGATATGGCAGTGAGGATTCGGAGAATGCACAATTGATGGAAAGTAAGGTCTCTGGTGAGATCTTCCCTTTTAAAGTGATGTCTATGTCAGAGAAAGGCTTGAAATTCCCTTTAGCTCTTGAACCATAGAGTATTACTTCCTCTACTTCCGGATATTTGCCGAATATAAGAAAGATGGTTTGTTCTTCTAATCCGTATTTCATAGATACTTTATTTATTAATCAGGAGTTTCATAAAGATACGTATTTAACTGTGTGTTAATTAGTATTCTTTATATACCAAAAGTACGTACTTTTATAGGCATAAAGTACGTACTTTTGTAAGCTTAACAATGGTAGTTAAGAGACTCTGTTAATAATGTTAATTTGAATCTCTGTTATTCTATCATTGCGCGATACTTATTAACGGTTGCTCCCATACCATCTACAAATCCGATTTTAGTACGATCACCACCCACATTGAATTTAACGTATTGATCATAATAGAGTGTGGCGCAATCCCCGTTATTTTCTTTCAGTTGGCGATACTCATTCCATGAGTGATCGTATTTTTCGAGTGCGAGTTTAATTGCTGTTTTATCATATACACCTGTTTGGTCACCCTGATATCCTTTAAGCATGACAATCCAGCCTTGTTCCATAATTCTGTGAAGCCAGAGTCCATATAGAGAAGAGGTTTTGATATACTGTTCGATGGCTTTGTCGTTACATTGTATCTTTTCGGATAATTCTACTATATCCTCCCAGAGTGCTACGGAAAGTTTCATTTCGTACAATGACTCGTCGACTATGTTTTTCTTTAAGATTTCATCGAAGATTCTCTTTAGCTGGTTGATTCCTCCTAAATAATGGTCGCGTGTCCAGGTCACATTGACGGAGTGCAGGAGTGAACCTCTTCCCCGGATAATAGCATCGGGGGTCAGCATACACAGACGGCGGAAGAATGGGAGAGTCTCTTGGGATATGCCAATTTTCAGTGCATATTCATTGAAAATATCTTCTTCTGTACGGTTAGGATTCAGGGCCCATTGGCTCATCACGTAGGTATTGAGATCACACCAAAGTTCATTGGAGATGTAAGGACCGTACCAGCCTCCACCTCTCGACCAGGTCCATACGCCATAGAACAATGGATTATCTTTCACATCGTTCAGGCAACGGGGAGAAGCATCCTGCTTTGTCTCTTCAAAGCCATTGATTACGGCATTTGCCACATAGTTCGGATAAGCTCCTTTTCCTTCATACTCACGCTGGCATTGTACCTCCACTACTTGTTTGTGCTTGCCCAGTGTGATCGTTTTGTTGAAATGGAAAGTCCGGAAATAGTCTCCATTGGTGTGCTTGATAGCCATATAGAGATTGGGATGTGGTTCTACTTGCTCGGTAACGGCTAAGTAATAATCCGGGCGGACATGGAAGAAACCAAAATCCCACGTACGGTATATAATCTTCTTATTTCTTTTTACACATACCTCTTCTCTGAGCAGATTCATTAGCCGGGCATGTATCTCAATACTTTTATCATATCTGTTTTTATAGTCTACCGGGCCGTTTCCTATGTGATACGGAATGTTGTGGGTATAAGTCTCTCCGGTACGGATCACCAATCCGTCCATCTCCGGGAAACGCTCGAATAATTCTTTCAGCATGATCCGGTGAATCTCCCAGGTTTTGGGCTTCTCGAAAGATATTTTTCCATCCTCGTCACAAATCTCGTCTTTATAGAGCTCAACTAACTTTTGGGGTAATACAATGATATCAGTGAAGTAGAACGCTTGTAAACCGTTCTCGTGACACGCTTTGATCTGTGTTCTGATTTCTTTTGTCAGTGTTTCGATCCATGCTTTTTCTTCTGATCCTTTCGGGAAAATACGCTTGTCGAATTTTGAGAAACTGACGGCACATTGCGGGAATTTAAACTCATTGATAACCATGCCATTTATACCAAAAGAGGCTAACTTCTCCGGCTTGCGGAAAACGCTCTGTGTCATGGCATCCCCGGGGGTGTGATGTACCATGTCCATTACCAGATATCCCTCTTTTTGAATTTGTTGTGCCAGGATAGGCAGAAACATACAGAGCCCTATCCCTCCTAATATCCACTTCTTCATAATTTTGATTTGTATTTATATTAATTGTGTCTTATTCTGTTGTAACGTAAGGCATTGCATCGGCACCGGATGCCCATTGCTTGTTGGGAGTATTTCCCATGACGAAAGATAGAGTACCCCCTTTCAGTATGTCTTCATGCAGGATATAGCATTTGTTGTAAGGCTGTCCGTTCAAGGTTGCCGACTGGATATAGATGTTTTCCTCTGTATATCCTTTGGCCTCTACCTTGAATTTTTTTCCATTCTCCAGCGTGATGATACTCTCTTCAAAGCCCGGACTGCCAATGACGTAATAAGGCATACCGGGACATACCGGATAAAATCCAACCATACTGAACACTAACCATGCGGACATTTGTCCGGCATCGTCGTTCCCGCTCAGGCCATCGGGTGTAGGATAATATTCTCTATTCAATATGTTGTGTACCCATTTCTGAGTTTTCCAGGCTTCACCTGCCAAAGCAAAAAGGTAGGGAATATGATGTCCCGGTTCATTGCCGTGCCAGTAGTAATCTTTTTCAAAGAAAGTGTCGAGACGTGCCCGGAAACGTTCTTTGCCGATATGTTTCATCAGTCCGTTTACATCATGGGGAACATACCATGTGTAATGGTAAGGTGTTCCTTCGCATATATAATCTACAAATTTATCGAATTCGAAAGGTTCGATCCATTCTCCGTTTGCATAACGTCCGCGTGCATAGCCGGTTTCCGGATCGATCACGTTTTTATAGTTCATGGCCCTTTTTACCAATGTTCTGTAGTCATCCGTTTTTCCTAATTTCCTGGCTACTTGTGCCAGAACGAAGTCATCATAGGCATATTCCAGTGTTCTGGATACTTGTTCTTTCTTATGGAATGCATCCCATACATTGTCTTCCAATGGGATATAGTGGTATTGAAGATAGGATTCCAGCCCCCGGCGTCCTTTACCTTCTACATAACTTTTCCGGTCTGTATTGACTTCAAATGCATTTTTGCGCATAAGCCGGTAGGCTTCCTCATAGTCGAATCCCGGAACCTCTTTCAGGATGGCATCCCCCATCATGGCTATTCCGTGATCGCCGATCATGGCTGCCGTATAATTATTCCATAGCGGAAAGATAGGCAGCCACCCGCCTTGTTGCCCTTTTACAATGAAAGATTTAGAAAAATCTCCTGTGAGGGACGGGCTAAGAATGGAGTAGAGGGGTAATACGGCTCTGTAGATATCCCACATGGAGAAATCGCAATAATAGGTGAAATCTTTGGCTTGATGGATGGTGTAATTTTCGGAGAAACCGGGATAATAACCTTCCACATCGCTGAAAGTGCGGGGCAGCATACGGGCATTGTAAAGAGCGGTATAAAATTGAGTCTTTTTCTTCTCATCGCTGCTCTTTACAGCTATCTGGCTCAGTGCTTTCTCCCAGCTGGCTGCCGACTGTTTCTTTACTTTCTCGAAATTCCATCCGGGAATCTCTGCTTCCAGATTTTTACGGGCATTTTCAATACTGGTGAAAGAGGTACCTACTTTTATCTGTATGCTGTTCCCTTTTTCGGGAGCGAGTTTAATCCAGGCCCCTACCCTGTTTTTGTTCCCTTTTATTTCTGTTTCTCCCGTTGTGACTTCGCTGTCTTTCCATGTTCCGAAGGAGTCGAAATCTTCTTCAAACCGGATGACGAAATATCCGCTGAATCCGGCACTCTTTCCACTTCCCTGATAGATTCTGTAGGCGGGATTATAGCCTGTTACTTCCCTGCTCTTTGCATCAATTTTTAAATACCCCTGTTGCTTGTCACTATTGGGTTCTATAATGATATAACGATCTTTATCCGATTGAAAACCAAAACGCATGATTCCTGCGTGAGACAAACCTGTAAGTTCGGCATGAATCAGGTAATCTTTCAGCATCACCTGATAATAGTAAGGCTTTGCCGTTTCTTCATCATGGCTAAATTGGGAAGCACGCTCTCTGGCATTTGTTTTTAATTCACCGGTGACAGGCATTATTGTTACACTGCCATAATCCTGTGTACATGAGCCACTGATCCAATGACTGGCACGGAATCCTTGTATTTCGTCGTGGTAATAATAATAAGGGGGATTGCATTTATGCTCTCCTTCCAGTGTTTGTGGTACCCAGTTGGTCATTCCGTTGGGTACACCGACTGCCGGCATGGTTTGTCCTTTCTCCTCTGAGGGTGCTTTGTCACCTCGTGCATGTCTTTGTATGTCTGTACCAATGACGGGGTTAACGTAGTCTGCATATTTCTCATTCCGCGTCATAGAACAGCCGGATAGCAGTAGTGTACATAATAAACTTAAATATAATTTCATACCTATTTATTTGTTTTCCATTAATGCGAAAGCGCACCACAGTACGGGTGCCTGTCCATGATAATCTCCTGTTTTTTTGGGTCGGTCATGAGAGGCTTGCATACCTCCCTGAAAAGTATACTCGGAACGGACAGGGGAAGGTAACTGCACGGTAGGCCCATATCCAATGGCTTGCAATGCAGATTCGCCCAAACGTTCCTTCAATTGCGCCAGATAAAGACTTTGAGGAGCAACCGGAGTATCATGCGAGTCGAAAATACCTACCGGCAACGTAGGACCGGACTGATTGAAAGGACGACGCAACGGTGTACTTTCTCCTTTACTGCCTATTACCCAGTTGTAAGTGCCTGGGGGAATCTGATTTACATAACTCTTTGCCAAGCAATTCCAGGCAACAGACCAGGCTGTGCCCCAACCATGACCGGAACCCATAGAGCCGCGGTTCTTGAAATCGATTCCTCCGCCCGGCAAATTACAATTGTCAAGCAATAAACCTGTACTCCAACGTTGATGCCCTTCTATACGGCCATTCCCTTTGAAGTTGCAATTAAGGAATACAATAGGCCCTGTTTGCCCGGCGCCAAGTGCCACAAACCAGATGTTATCTCCCTCTACCGAACAACGGTCAATCAGAATCTGTCCTCCGTTCGGTGCAAACTCCGCCGGTTTGGAAGCTCCCTGGTGCAAAGCCCTTCTGATTACGTTAATCTGTTGCAAAGTGATGCGTCGTCCGCCTACACCTATGCTCTCCATGGTCTCCAATGCATTGATGTCCTTTGCCCAACAGTCTTCTCCGTTGATTCTTAGTGCATAATATAATGCTTTCCCGTGATTGACCGCTTGTGCGGGCGACTCGATACGCAGATTCTCCACACCGCACTGACGGAGCCGTTGTACGTTATTGGCCACCACTAATGTAGTATTGTCATCGGTGAATTTCGCATCGTAAGAGTCTACCAGCGGGACACTCAGCACAATCATATTTCCTTCGATACCTGCAATGGTTCGTTCGGCAATCAGTTGACGTCCTGCCTTTATCCAAGTTTGAGGTTTCCCGTCACGAACCAGATCATTCATTTTCATATATTTGATCCATTTCTCGGTTACAGGTTTGCGTATTTCTATATTGTCGCCGATGGAAAGTCCGGAAACATCAGCTACCGTCAAACAATATGAACCGGCAGGGATGTACTTGTCAGTCACCTTTATGCTTTTTTCATCGGGAGCAGCTTCGCCTAAACGATTGCCTGCACGTTGGCGGATGCCATTATTCACCACGATTGCCGTATGTTTATCTCCGGTCATGACGATAACACTTCCACTCGGATCACTTCCGCTACCGCGCAATACGACGCCATCTGTCATTATCTGAAGAGAACGGTTGCATACGTAACGTCCCGGCGCCAATAGGACTGCACCCCGAAAGCCATCGGCATCTTTGGGAAGTGCGGAAGCCATATCAATGGCTTTTTGAATATAGTCTGTGCAATCTTCGTTAGCTCCTAACGGATGTACGGTCAATTTTGCCGGGACGTATGGCAAGGTTGCGCCACCGCCCTTATATCCGGCATGTGAAAAGTCGATAATCCGGTCACCTCTCTTAGTGGCTTTATACACTAACTTTCCATTAGCATCCCGATAAACCCACTGGCTTTTGCCCGTCGGTTCCTGTCCCATAATGGATAGGGGGAAAAGAAGGCATAGTAGATAATAAATGTTCTTCATTCTTTGTCTTATTTTCAGGTTTACACTTTGTATTCCAACAATAGACAAAAGTAGGCAAAGGCAATAAATAGCATTATAACTAATGTCTCAAATTCTATAACTAATATCTATTAATTGATTTATTTGAGAGAATAAAGTATCCATTCAGGGATTTTCATGGCAGAAGAGTTAGCGAAGGATTATTTTATCCGTATGATGATAACGCCGTTCGCTCCTTTCATACCATACTCAGAACCATCTTTTTTTATTTCGACTTCTCGTATATCTTCTACTGACACTGCGTTATTAGCTTCTTCCAATGAATTATATTCGGTTCCGCCTACAATGAATAGCGGTTCGGTACTGAGAGCAAAAGATGAACTTCCCCGTATTGAGGCCTTCATTTGTCCATCAGAATAATTAATCTGCAATCCGGCAATATTACCTCGCAGCAAATCTATTAAATTGTTGACGTCTAATTGCCGGATTCTCTCATAAGTGATAATATTGCTGTTATAGGTTTGTTCCGGTATTTCCTGATACATGCAGGTTATTGTTTTTTCATTCGTGGCATAGCTCAATGAATTCTTCCCCAGATGTATGGTATAGGTTGAAATTCCCGACATAGGCACATAAGCCACTAACTTCCTGTTAGGATATACCAACAGTGTATCGCCTGTTTTCACATTATCCAGTTCAAATGTACCTTTTGATGAAGTGGAAAGCATCTTCATGCGCCCCTTTACACGCATCTTTATCTTCTTGGCCGGTTTACCCTTTTCATTCAGGATAACTCCTGCCACATTGTCCTGTGCTGTTCCCACCAGTGAAATCAGAATAGCTGATAATAAAATCAGAATACGATGTTTCATATCTTTATAATATTAATAAAAGGAGAGAATATTCAAACACAATATGTATGTCCAATATTCTCTCCTTTTTCGATGAATGAGATTGATTATTTATCTTTCACGAGGTTCGGCTGTGCAGATTGTACCGTTATCAAATACAAATAGATTGTCGGCAAAAATAATGACTTTGTTGTCCAATCCGAAACCAGAGCGAGATACATAATACTGCTCCTGCACACTGGCTAATGCACTGCTCTCAAAATATTTCTTGCCATCATAGTAAACTATGAATTTCTTATTTGCATCGATTGATACTGCAATTGTTTTGAAAGCGTCCTTTTTAAATTTAAAGTTTGCCGTATCCGTACCTTCATCTATTGTAATATCTGTCGTCTCTCCTGTTGTCACATTGGTTGTGGTATAAGTTGCTTTCCATACTCCTGTTTTGGGGTAGGTTGTAAAGCATGCCTTAGTTACATAAAACGTGGCATTATTGATACGGGCAAATTCAATACGGATCTCTGCAAAATTATTATCTGAAGGACAAGCATTTACTGCATAGTCCACTTGTGTGGAGAAAGGAACAGATACATTATCCCAGCTACGGGCAAAACGTCCGTCAGCTTTAGTGGAAGTTAATTTAACTGCACCATTCGTTCCCTTATTAGCGTCAAATGCTACTGTCATAGATGCATTAGACCAGCCTTCATTATAATAAGGAGTCTCAAAGTTAGAGTAAAACAGTTCATCCAGTACAGTCATTTTGGAACGACGGGTTTCTTTCTTACCACCACATTTTACCGTGCACCAAATTTCATAAGTTCCGGCTTCATTCGGAGCTTTCCATACATTCTCAAATAGTCCTTGAGGATTTGTCATGCTTCCACCATCGCATCCCCATTCATAACTAACATCTGTATCATCACTGAGTTCGGCAGAAACAAATACTTTCACCACATCATTACGGCAAAACTTTGTGCCGAAAGTGTTCAATGAAACAATATTTACACTGTCATCGTCTGAACAGGAAGTGAAGATCACACATATTAATATAGCAATATTGAATACTAGTTTTTTCATACGTTTCTATATTATTAATTTATTCTTGACCCAAAAAATATCTCGATGGGCGAGGTTGCCACCAGTCAGATACATGGATATAACCATCACGTGCATGAATGTTAGTAGTGCGGCAACTACCGGAAGATGCAGCTAACAATCCTCTAAAATTCCATTCAAAATTATTCAATTGAAGCGGCAGGTTACGGTCATGTCCGGCCTTGACACACATTACTGCAGTATCTCCTTGAAGTGTCTGACCATCTTTGTTGTAGGAAAAGCTACCTTCTCCATAAGTCCCGATCCAACGGTCCGAAGAATCTATATTAAAATATGACCATTCTCCTCTTACAATATGATAAGTCAGCAATTCTTTTACCACTTTCTTGTCATATTGCTCCCACGCAGTAGCAGCTGCGGCTTCCGTAGCTCCTGGAAGCATCACCGGATTTTTCTTCCAAAAACAGTTATCCCCACTGCTAAGAGCGCTATTGGTCAGCAATATATGCGTATTTCCTGCTTCTTTATACAAGTCTTCAATTCCTGCATACTGAATACCTTCAATTAAAGAACTGAATATATCAGGACGGCTCTGGATAAATTCCCAGATTGTCATATTTACCTTATTATCCGCTTTTTTTGCTTCATATTCCTCGTTGCTTTGAAAATCAAGGTCAAACAAGGTGCATGAACTCAGTGAAATGCAAAATAAGGCCAGACTTATAAAATATCTAAAGATTTTCATATTCATTATTGTTTAAAACATTATTGTTATTCTTCATAAGGTTTGTTCTGTTGTCCTCTCATAGATGGATTCTTACGGAATACATCCTGATTCAGAGGCCACAAAATTCTGCCGTAACCGCCAATCTGATTAGCTTCTTTCTCAGCACCAATAACAAAACCTTCCGGAATTCTCTGATCACCCAAGTCTTCATTCTGCAAATATGGATCTAAGTATTCTTTTACCATATCATTGCGTACCAAATCAAACCAACGTTTACCTTCAGCCCAAAGCTCAATGGTACGTTCATCAATAATCAACTTAATTAGATCTTTTTCGGTTGGGTAATCCTCTAAAACTGCAGTATTTTCCCAGCCTGCACGTTCACGTATTTGATTGACGATATTAATCGCGCCTTGATAATCTTTATGCGTACCTAATACTAAAGCTTCAGCTTTTAGCAACAAGATATCTGCTAAGCGATAAATTGGCATATGGGTAGAACATGATCCGTTAGCAACATAGGAATATCCGGGCCTACCATCATTAGCAGTTGCTCCGTATTCTGTGAATTTCGGACATTTAATCTGGAAACTAGCGGCATTACCATAATCACCGTTCATTGCTTTTTCATACGATTCGTCTATCATCTCGTCAGGAGTAATGAAATAGCTGATAGCAAATGTATCCATAATCATAGTGACGCGGTTATCTTCTCTCTTACGGGATACCAATTCCTTATAATATGCCTTTGTCGGATGATATCGGATCGTGTTTGAACCTGACGCAAGTTCCTGAGCATATCCAAAGCCGTTGCTGTCTTCTTCATAGTTCCAGAAAAGATTGAATATCATTTCTTTAGAGCTTGATGGATTCAAAAACATACTGGAATAGGTAGATGCCGGTTCAAGACTATATTTATAGTTTGTCAGTAAGTCATTAGCAGCTACGAGCGCTTTGTCATATTCCTTATACCACATCAATACATCTACACGCAATGCCATAATAGCTCCGCGGTTTAAATAGTACTTACTGGCACTAGACATATCTGTAGAAGCACCAATATGTTCTAATGCTTTCTCTATATCTTCCAGAATAAAAGCTTTCAATTCTTCTACAGAAGTCCTTCCATAATATCGTTCCTGCGAAGAGACATCTTCCATGGGTTCAGTGATTTTAGGTACGCCGCCCCATACACGTATAGCATAAAAATACATCAATGCACGCATTGCATAAGCCTGACCTAAATATGGAGCAGATACAGAACTGCCTATAGGGCTGGTGGGAATATGCTTAATAGCCGCATTCGCACGATAAATTGTTTTATAAAGATCACTCCAACTGGAAGAGCCCGACTGAGAATTCAAACCATTGTATAGTAAATTGCGGTCGTAAGCCGTACCACGTTCTGCATACACACCGGAACGAAGTTCGCCCCAATAGAACCAGTTTGTACGTAAGGTAGATTGCAGACCGTCATACATACCTGCATTCCAGGTTTTCAAATCCTGTTCCGAAGTCCAGAAAGTTTCGCCCGACAGCGAACTTTCGGGTTGTCTGTCTAAGAAGTTCTCACAAGAAGTGAGCAGCAGACTGACACCAGCGATCAGTAAATATTTTAATCTTTTCATAAGTTGTTACAAGTTAAAAGTTAACATTTAGTCCGAAACCAATTTCTCTTGCGGTAGGATATCGTCCGTTATCAATACCCGGACTCAGCACATTGCTATTGGAAATACTTGACGGATCAAATCCTTTGTATTTTGTCCAAGTAAGAAGGTTGTTTCCATATACATACAACTGAAGATCGGAGATATGGAACCGTTTGATAAGATTACGGTCAACCCTATAAGCTAAACGAGTATTTGTAAGGCGAATATAGTCGCCATCTTCCAGGAAGAAAGAAGAAAGTTCACGCGCATTGTTTACACCAGTTGTTGCTTTGGCACTACTATAAACTTCTGTTATTTGTCCCTGATATTTCCACAAACGATAACAGTCTCTTGCTAATGGAGTCATATTCGATGATGAATTTTGTAACAGGTCACGGCGTTGTTTATTATAAATCTTGTTGCCAAAACTTCCATAGAACGAGAAGGATAATGAAAAATTCTTGTAATTCAAATAGTTAGTCCATCCCATATACCATGTAGGCATGCCATTACCCAAAATACGTCTGTCCGAATCACCAATTACACCATCATGATCCAAATCATCCCAGATTATATCACCACCTTTGCTCACCGAACCAGCGGTAGTCATTTGACCTACATCACCTGTATATTTCTGCCCTCCTTTTGTCTCATAATGTGAGAAAATGGGTTTACCGTTAGAACCATAAATATAGTTATTATAGTTATTCGGATCTCTTTGGTACACAGAAATCAAACGATCACCAAACGAACCGTCGCTATTCTTGATATATGCATTTGCTTCATCTGTGGCATAAATGCCCAAAGCTTTTTGTCCAAACCATTGTCCCAAAGGCGAACCTTCTTCAATCAAGTATTTACCGTCTTCCACAAAGCTCTTGCCTTCCGATAGCTTTAATACTTTATTCTTGTTTTTAGTATAGGTAAGAGTGGTCTGCCATGAAAAATCACGAAGCTGAACAGGAGTTGCATTTATTGTCAGCTCAATACCTTTATTCTCAATATTACCCATATTGACACGCATACTACTAACACCTAATTCTGAAGGGATTACTTCATCGGCCAACAAGTCTTTTGTTTTCTTGATATAATATTCCGCTACTAAAGAAACTCGTCCGTCAAGTAATGTCACATCCAAACCAATATTAGTTTGTTCTGTTGATTCCCAACTCAAATCAAGGTTGGCCAACTTATCCGTTTGGGTAACTCCGATGACACCATTATAATATGAACCAATATTATATTGGTTAATTGATTCATAGTTACCTACACGTTCATTACCATTGGTACCCCAGCTAAGTCTGAATTTAGCATCAGTCAACACAGGTTTTGCCCAATCAAAGAAGAATTCATCAGATGCACGCCATGCAATAGATGCAGATGGGAATAGCCCCCAACGGTTACCAACAAAACGTGAAGAACCATCATAACGGAGATTTGACGTAAATATATATTTTCCTTTATAACTATAGTTTACGCGTCCGAAGAAAGATGCCATAGCATGACTTTCATATGTAGTCTTAGTTTCTGTCAAATCTTTCACCTGCTGAGCGTTAGAAGTAAGAATCGACTCTGATACATAATCACTACCTTCTAAGTGGAATGTTTCATCACGCCAATCCTCGACACTGGTACCGAACATAGCACCTACTGAATGATCTTTGAAATCTCTGGCAAAGTTAATGTAAGTTTCCGCAGATAATTTGCGAGGGATTTTTGCATCATTAGAACCGGAACTGATACCTGAAGAAACCAAATCTCCACGGATCAGCTGGTCATTACGGTTGACTTTCAATTCACCCTGTACATTGGCAGACCAGATCAAGCCTTTCATAAGCTGGAATTCCGCTCCTTGATACAAAGAAACTGAATAAGAAACACTTTTATTAACACGTTCATAGGCATCAGCTATCGGATTGAACTGCCCACCATTATTATATACATAAGATCCATCAGGGAAGTAAAGCGCCATTTGTGGCGGACGACGTATTGCCTGATTAATTACACCACCGGTATTAATGTTATTCTTATCCGTATAAGCCACATTAAAGCGGCTCATTAATTTGAAACGATCCGACACAGCGAAATCAACGTTAGTTCTAGAAGTTATACGATTCAAATAACTATTTAGTACAATACCTTGTTCGTTCAAATAACCAATACTTGTATAATAACTCATTTTATTCTTTGCACCGCTGATATTAATATCAACTTGGTTAGAATGAGCCATACGAGTAATCAAATCCTGATAGTCGTTATCAGCCATGAAGTTAGGATGCAAATAGTCATCACTGGTTTTCCATAAAGAAGTTCCTGCATTACCGGCTCTTTCTTTCAAATAACGTTCAAATGCATTTGCCTGATCAATCTTATGTCCTAACTTCTTCATTGAGTGGTTGTACTTCACCGAAATTCTGGCAGGAGCACCTTCTTTACCACGTTTAGTACTGATGATAATTACACCAGCAGCCGAACGTGAACCATAAATAGCGGCTGAAGCAGCATCTTTCAAAATTTCCATGCTTTCAATGTCGGCAGGATTGATAGTAGAAATATTATCTACTGCCACACCGTCTACAATATATAACGGAGTAACACCTGATCCCATAGTAGAAGCACCACGAATCAGCATAGTACCTGTATCCCCAGGAGCACCTGAGTTATTGGAAATCTGCAGACCGGACACTTCCCCCTGTAATGCTTGAAAGATATCAGTCGGTTGGCGTTCTTCAATCGTCTTGGCATTTACAGTGGAGATAGCACCTGTCAAATCTCTCTTCTTTACTGTACCGTAACCTATGACTACAACTTCATCCAATGCCTGAGCGTCTTCCGTCAGTACTATATTCATTTTAGTACCCATCGCTACCTGTGTTGCATCCTTATAGCCAATATAGCTAAATTTCAATGTAGCACCTTTGTTACATTGAATAGAAAAGTTACCATCAATATCAGTAATTGTCCCATTATTACCTTTCATAACGGAAACCGTTACTCCAATTAGAGGTTCCCCATTTTGATCGACAACCGTACCAGTTGTTGTTATTTCCTGAGCATATAGATTAAGACTCATAGAAAATGCAAACAGAACGAGGAAAAACCGCCATAACAGCGATTTCGATTTGTGTTCTTTCTTTTTCATTAAACTACTTTTTAAAATTAGACTTAAATTAACAAGGGATTTCACCTGGAATTCTTTTTGAGTTGTTCATAATAGATTGTTTTTACATAATATCAATACATCA